>Ga0255765_1000030_pt1 | contig 144929 bp, 90 predicted proteins | sample 041ome_8_FD_179965 | JGI IMG/M metagenome (GOLD analysis project Ga0255765, IMG submission 179965) | Coastal salt marsh microbial communities from the Groves Creek Marsh, Skidaway Island, Georgia - 041407BS metaG (version 2) | ecosystem: Environmental > Aquatic > Marine > Intertidal zone > Salt...
CACATTTTAGGTATTTAGGGTTTTAGAAAAGAGAGAAAGCCGCCAAAAACCGCCCTTTTCCCCAGACACTTCGGGCCCCCCTTTTGTCCCGGGTACGTTTCAAAGCGCAAGAGAGAGAGAGAGAGAGACTGCACGTCTTCCGCTCGCGCTACACATTTCGCGCGCCTTTGTTCTTTTGGTGGTTTAAAAACCTTGTTCCGAAACAGAGAGAGAGAACACTCGCGCGAAAATGAAGAGCGAAGGAGGAGGAGGAGAGAAAATCAACGCGCGAGAGTCCGCACCGGTCTCGCACCAACCGCTCCCTTCGGTTCCTCCAAACAGCCAAAAGTTCGCGTCTCAGATGTTGTTTTATCAGTACGCGGAACCGGAGTGGTCGAAAACGTACGCGAAATCGGTTTTAGCGTTCATGAATCAAACCGGGAAAACGTTAGGGGTGACTGGGAGAGGGAGGTTGAGTCAGGAAGGGGTGAATTGCACGCTGACGGCGCCGAATCCGGAATCCGCGAGAGAGTTCTGCGAGAAATTGAGAGAGTTTGACGAGATATTCATGGAGACGGATTTTAAGATTACAGATTTCGTGGAACACAATCAACGGTTTAAGCAACTGACGATCGTGCCGAAGGACGAGTTGGTCGCGTACGGGCTGGCGAAGGAGAAGGCGCCGTCGTTAAAACAAAATAAGAGCAAACACGTGAATGCGATTGAATATCACGAGATGTTGAAGGATAAAGATTCCGTGGTGATTGACGTGAGAAATCATTACGAGGTAGATATTGGACGGATCGTGCCTCCGGAAGGTGGAGCGACGTTTTTGAATCCCGAGATGCGCAACAGTCACGAATTTCCGAAGTGGTTGAATTTGCCGGAAACGAAGAAACAGTTGGAAGGGAAGAGAGTAATGATGTATTGCACCGGGGGGATACGATGCGAAAGAGCGTCGGCGCTGATTTCGCAAATGGAACGGGTCGGCGACTTGAAGGAGACGAAAGGGATCGCCATGGTCAGAGGCGGAGTAGATAGGTATTTGAAGACGTTTCCCGAGAGCGGCGGATTTTGGAAAGGGAAGAATTATTTGTTCGATTTGAGAGAGGCGCAGATGGCGGAAAAAGAGGGCGATTTGGGAGCGTCGGGGAGTAAATGTTGCGTTTGCGATCGAGCGTGGTCGAAATACGAGGGTAAGTTTGTCTGCGGCGATCAAAAGTGTAAAGTGCCCGTTTTGGTTTGCGACGGATGCAGAAACAAAATCGAAGCCAACACGAAGAAGAAGAGTTTTAAAAGACACGGCAACAGTTGGAATCCGGCAAATAAGAACAGCGATCCACACGACGCGAAGAATCTGCGTTGTCCTCTGTGTAAAGTCGGTAAGGATTTACGATCGGTTGAGCCGGTTGACTCTGCGGCGCAAAAACGTCTGTTAACTTTAGAAGGCGGCAACGCTAAAATCAACGCCAGCAACAAACGTCCGAGGAAAGAGTCGAAAACGTTATTCATCGGTAAACTCCCTCTATCCGTCACCGCCACGGAAATAAAAAACGCGCTAAAATTGAACGAAGAAGAAGGCGCCGACAAGATTGGCGGCGCCGCAGAAATCCAATGGATGATGGACTCAAAAACCGGCTTCTTTTACGGCAGCGCCATTGCGAAACTCGCGAGTAAAGACCAGTGTCGAAACTTGCTCGAAAAATACAAAAAAGACCCGCCTCGAATCCAAAACAAATTCATCGCCGTCGGCTATTTCGACGAAGATTGGAAGAACAAGAAGAAAAAAAGCGAGAAGAAAGAAGGTTACAAGAGGCTGTTCAGGTCGGGCGAGCGGCCTCCCGTGACGTGTTGATGAAAGCCTCCGGAACACGCACGCAAAGAGAGAAAGAAAAAGACAGAAAAAGAGTTTGTGAAACGCAGTGATAGCGCGCGACGACGATTTGTTTTGTAGTATTAGCATTTTTAACATCGCATTTTAGTTTGATATCTAGCTATTACGCGTACGTAGTTTCTGCGCGTTCATTTTTGGCACATTGGCAACATTTTACACACACACACTAACACAAAATTCAAAAAAATTCGAATTCTTCAAAAAAGAAGCGCGCGGGCTATCCATACATAGCATCAACAACAACAATGCTCGAAGAAACCAAAGCAAACGCCACGATTGGCAAAACGACCGCTCCCGTGGAAGAAGCCCCCGGGGGAACCATAACGGCGTACGAAGCCGAGCGCAACGCGAGGATACGAAAAAACATGGAACGCATGAAATCGATCGGCATCGACGACGCGAAGAAGAAAGTTTTGGAATCCACTTCCGGGAGGGAGAACAACAACAATTCAGTGAAAGGATTATCGAAAAAGCGAGTGAAGAAACGAAGCGAAATCTCGCCGTCCAAGCGGCGAACGTCCAGTCGCGTGCGAGGAGAGAAAGCGCCGGAGATCAACACCAGCACTAACGCTTCGTTTTTGGAACGAAATCTCTGGGAACCGGTGTACAACGAGGAGGTGTACACTCAAGAACACGTTTCGAAACTGGGCGATCGCGAAAAGGAGTGGGAACTGTTCGTTTCCGGGTACGACAGTCAAGGGAGGAGATTGTACGACAACAACAAAGGGGTGTGCTGTCATCAGTGCCGACAAAAGACGTTAGGGACGCACACGACGTGCTTGAAGTGCAACATGATGCGCGGGAAGTTTTGCGGCGATTGCATATACATGCGATACGGGGAAAACGTTTTGGAGATCAACGAAAATCCGGAGTGGGAGTGCCCGGTGTGCCGAGATATTTGTAACTGTTCGTTTTGTCGGACGAAGAAAGGGTGGATGCCGACTGGGAACATGTACCGTGCCGCGATTGCGAGCGGGTACAAATCTGTCGCGCATTATTTAGTCTTGTCGAGACAGGATGACGAGGCCAAGGCGAAAAAAGCGGAGGAGGAAGCGGAAATCGTCGCGGAGAGGTTGCAGAAAGAAGAGGCGAAACGGATGAAAGAAAATCCAGAGTTGTACGCTAAAGAGCAAGAGGAAAGACGCAAACCGCACTGGTTGAAGAATAAAAAGTAGAGAGAGAGCGTTGTTTTGTACCATCATCATCGTGTAATATTTCATTCAACAAAGAGAGAGACAAAGAACAAAAACACATACCAAAACTTCCACAGAAAATAAGCGCGCGCGCGCGGGCGAGAGAGAGAGAGAGAAAAACCCCATCTCTGATATCATCATGCCCGCGAAGAAAAACAACATCACCGCCGATGCGCTCCGCACGATGTTCGCCTCTTTCTCCTGGTTTCTCCCCGCGGAAAGCGTCATCGATGAAGACACTCTGAATTATCTCTTCTCGACTCTAGAAGACGGCTTAGGGGAGGAAAGAGAAGAGTTCATAGACTTTTGCGTGCCACTTTTGATGGAGTTATTCGACGAGAACGAGGAAGAGGCGAGGAAAGAGTGCGAACGCGCGTACGAGATGATATACGGCGGAGATGCGGGCGGCGCAATGGAAGGAGGAGAAGAAGAAGAAGAGAAGAAGAAGAGGATAAATGTGAAATTGGGAGGCGACGAGGAGGAGGAAAAGAGCGAATTCGAGAAGGAAGTCGAGCGTCGGTTGCGAGAGAAGGAGAGAGATCAGCTGCCGGATTTTAGCAACAGCGGGAATTTAAACCAGAGCGAGGATAAATCGAAGGAGAAGGAACAACGGAAAATGAAGAAGAAACTAGAAGAGAGCGAGGCAGAGGTGAGGCAGATGCTAAGAGAATTAGACGTCGCGAGGGAGACGGCGGCGAAGCGGCGCATCGAAGGCAACGGGACGAGCCGGGTCGGGGCGATTGGAACGATTGAAGTCGGACCGTTTAACGTACCGAATCCAGGTGGAGGGCAGGACTTGATACAAGATTGCGCTTTAACGTTTGTGCCTGGGAGAAGGTACGCTTTGATTGGAAGAAATGGAACCGGGAAGTCTACTTTGTTGAAGTATTTGGCCTCAAGAAGGCTTCCCGAAAAAGTTGGTTTTTCCGAAGACGTTTTCGTGCATTACGTGAATCAAGAGGTGACTTTGAACGAGGAGCAAGAAGAGTGGCTGCCCGTGGACGTTGTGTTGCACGCTGACGTGCAACGTCGACTCTTGTTGGAGGAGCTGAAAGAGTTGGAGTCAGATGGAGGGGACGTGCAAAGAATTTCTATCGTTCACGAACATTTAGATTCCATCGAGTCTTCCTCAGCGAATGCCAGAGCAAATCAACTGCTTCGCAATCTCGGTTTTAGCGAAGAATTAGTGAGTCGTAAAATGAAACAACTGTCGGGCGGGTGGAGAGTCCGAACGAGTTTAGCTGCAGCCTTATTCGCCACGCCTGATATATTGTTTTTGGACGAACCAACGAACCACTTGTCAATTCAAGCTGTGATGTTTTTAGCCAAAGAGCTGGTAGAAAACCCGGTTTGGAGGTCCCGCATCATCGTCTGCGTTTCGCACGATAGACACTTCTTGGACGAAACGACGACGGATTCAATCCACATTTCAGGCGTCGCGAAACGAGTCACGTCGCACCGAATGAACTATTCCAGCTGGGCCAAGAAGAGGAGAGAACAGCAAATTGCGTTGAAAAAACGCACCGAATTGAGACAAATAAAGATTGACACTCTCAAAGAATTCGCCGGTCACGGGTTTCGCTACGGCGGCTCCTCGTCCCAAATTAACATGATGCAAAAGAAAGCCTCCGAGGCAAAGAAATTAGAGTTGGAGGCGGAGGAAGAACAAGACGAACTCGCGGATTTAGAGGAAGATAGAGAGAATAGTTTGAGTCTATGCGCTGGCGGTGAGTTGCAATCACAATCGATCGCCATGCTTGAAAGTTGTTCGTTTCGGTACCCAAACACGGAGAAAGATATATTCACGGATGTAGATTTAAGCGTCGATTCCAAATCGCGCGTCGTCTTACTCGGAGAAAACGGTCAAGGGAAAACAACTTTAGTTAAAGTCATCACGAACGCCTTGAAAAATACCGGAGGTTCGGTCAAACGAGACCACGGCGCTCGAATCTCTTTGGTGAATCAACACCACGCGGAACAATTAAAGTACGACATGACTCCGTTACAATTTATGCTAGAGAAATACAAAGGTGATGGCAGTTACAAACACGAACAAGAAATCAGAGGACATTTATCGAATTGCGGCGTACCGACTGCGTTACAAAGCATACCGTCTGGCTCACTTTCTGGAGGCCAACGTTCAAGAGTTGCCATGGCAGCCGTATCCTATTATAAACCACACTTAATCGTGCTCGACGAGCCGACAAACAACTTAGACTTAGAATCGTGCGAATCTCTGGCAAAAGCCATAAGCCAATTTGAAGGCGGCGTGATACTCGTGTCGCACGACCAGTATTTCGTCGAACAAGTTGGAAAAGAGTTCATCGCGATTGAAAACGGTAAAGCAGTGCGTTTCGAAAACTTTAAAAAGTATAGAGCGAGCATAGCGGCGAAAATGCCAAAATAGAAGAAGTAGATAAATAATTACGCATCGTTCGTGTGTCATTAATTCTTTATAAACTCCAATAAAAATTACAAGTACCAATGAGCCCTCATGGCAAACGCTGTGTCGAAATTCCCGCGTTCGTCTCGATTAATGACGACACCAGGAAATACGCTCATCGATGGTTTTTGAAATCCGTCGCCGTATATTCTCGCGAAAAGCTCCACGTGTTCTCCACCGACGGCGTTGGAGTGTCCAAAAACGCAACCCCAGCCGAGATTTTTCGGCGACAGAATGTCTTTCAGAGTCGCCGTGGCTGGTTTCAGTTTCGAGCTCGGTGGTTTCGTGGCGACGACGCCCCACTCAAAGGCGTCTTCGCCGCTACCTCCTCCGCCCCCGCGTTTACTTTTAGACTTCGAAAACGATTTACTACCGCCCCCACCTAAAACATCTTTTTGCATCCAAGCGCTGACGACGACATCTTCTATGGCCGCCGCCACGCTGACGCTGGCAATTTTTTGCCCGTTCGCGTCAACGGAACCTCCCACAGCACCGGCGTAATTCACATTCTTCTTTTTCTTCTTCCCGTCTCCGTCTCCGGCGGTGCTTTCGTTTCTTTTGCTTCTCCACGTCCCTTGACCAATCACCCTCGCCGTCGGTTCGTCCACTCGCGTGTTATTCCCGGCGCACATGGCCAAATTCACCGTCGCGTCTCGACTCACATCGCATCCAACGCTCACCGCGGAATCCCCATCGCCTAAAGCGCAATAACTCGCGCCCGTGGACCCAAACCCAGTCAAGGACGCGTTCTCTTGAATCGGGGACAAAGAGGCAAACTGGTCGCGGCCTTCAAATCCGAGCGGCGTTACCCGTACAGTCACGCCGTCCGGAACGAGCGAAGGTAACGCGTTGGATATTTTGTACGAAAGCTTTCGCAACGTCACCGCGTGTAACTCTTGTCCGTCATCCGTGAACTGTGTTTGAAAGAGAAAGAGTTAGAGAGAGAGAGAGAAAGAAAGAACGGTCAATGATTAAATCACGTAACAACACGCGCGCGTATATGTAAAACGTACCAATTTCCCACCTTCGGCGTTAAACCCGGAGGTTAAAACGCACCCAATTTTCGGAAAGTGCGTCTCGCAGTTCACCTTCACCTCGTTCCCTCGCTTAATCCGGTTGCTCGCGGTGATGTTAAACCCATCATCGACGGGTGGTGCGATCGCGGCTTCCACTTTCGCCTTCACTCGGTGGAAAATCGAAGATGAAGACGAGGAAGGTTTCATTCTCGCCGCAACTCTGTTTTGCGCTTCCAATTGGTGCACTTTTTCCCGGAGCGATTTGATGTCCGCGAACGCGTCTCTGGTGAGACGTTTGAGGTTGGAAATATCATCTTCCTCTTCCTCTTCGTCCTCGACGGAGGAGGAGGAGGACCCGGCGTCGCGTTTGAATACCATTTCTCTCGCGTGCGTTTGTCGTGTGGTATTATATGTTGTTGCGCGCCGGCGGTCGTTAACAAATGCTGTTTTCTTGCTTAGGGTTTCAAACCCTAAAACAAGATGTGTTCAAATCACCTAAACGGGAGACGCGCGCACCGGGAAACAAACAAAACGCGCGCACGAGACACGGACGGACAGACAGACGCAAAAGGACAAAACAAATGCGCGGGGTCTGTCGTTCCCACGATCTCTTCTGTTCCTCCTCTTTCGTTCCTTCTTCTTCTTCTTCTTCTTCTTCGAGAAAGGCCACGATGAAGAAGACGATGCGAACGCGGAGCAGAAGCGACGACGACGACGACGACGGTCGGAAAGAAGAAGAAGAAGAAGAAGAAGTAGAAACCTTCTCGTTCAACGACACCAACGGACGACGACGACGACGACGACGACGAGAAGTCCTCGCCTTTTCTTTCGCCGTCCTCTCTTTTTCCTCCGCGTCGTCGTCGTCTTCCTCCTCCTCGTACGCGTTCCCGGACGTTGATTTCACGAAGCAAAGTCAGTCGACGTTTTTACTCGGACCTTTGAAGGTGACCTCTCTTCGCTTGCGCGCGCTGCGAGAGGATATCGCTCGCGGCGACGTGAAACTAGGATCGGAAGAAGCCACGGCGCGATTACGCAACGCGACGCTGGATTGCACGTCGGCGCGACCGGCTTTGGAGGCGTACGCGAACGTCCGGGACGTGTGCACGCTGTCCATCGTGTCGAAGAGCGTTTCGAAAAAGTACGCGAACGACGAGGCGAAGCGGCGCGCCGCGGAGAGGAAAGAAGCGACGGTGCAGGCGTACGCGGCGTTGGAGGCAGTGTTAAAAGACGCGAACGCGAGCGAAGAGCAAATCAACGCCGCGTTCGATAGTGTTGGAGCGTGCGTGAGGAAATTCGCCGAGAGCGTGCTCGAAGCGTTCGCGTTCGACGACGACAAAGACGCGGCGAAGAGAGAGGAGTTTCCGGAGCTGTTTCGATGACGAAACGGACGAGAGAACGCAAAAAAAAACACACATAAATCAACAATGTAAAATGACATCGTAGCATCGAGGGCGAACGCACGCGCGCGTTTCATCTTCATTTCAATTCTTCCTCTCTTTGTTTCTCTCTCTCTCTCTCTTCTTCAGTCGCATGCGAACGCGCGCGTCCTAGTCGTAGTAAACACGCCAGTGAAACGTCATCTCTCTTCTCTCGGAAGGCATCCACCTCACAAAAAAAAAGCGCACAACACACGTCTGCCGATACGCGTCGGCGCGTTACGACGACGCGTCTTTGACAAGAAAAGGTCAAAAAAGATGTCCATCAACCAACTCCACGACGCCGCGAACCCTCGGTTCACCATCTTGCGCATCGAAGACGCCGAAGACTGTTGGTGTCGCTTGGATAATCAATATCTGGAGCAAAATCCATTTTTAGACCAAAGACCGTACCTGTGCATGGCAGGCCTGGCGCCTACGAACCGCGCCAAGTGTGGGAAATGCTCGGAGAAGATTGATAAAGATGCGGTTCGGGTTGGCATGCCGTATCAGTGGCGCGGGTCGTATTTTGGGTACGTGACGGGATGGTATCACGCGGATTGCGTGAGATTTGAAGGGGTGACCAGAGAGGAGTTGAAGGCGATGACGTACTGGAAAGGAGGGGCGGAACATGAGGCACAAACGGCGGCGAGAGGTAAAAACGCGCATTTGGAGAAGCTTGGGAAGGCGCAAAAAGTGAAGCAGAATAAAGAGTTCATCAAAGACGAGGAAATGCGGGAGGAGTTGATGGCGACGTTGACGTCGTCGACGAAGCCGAAGTGCGAGGAGGACGAGGTGGATCCAAACGCGGGGACGTTTTTAGAACGAGAGGAGATTCAACCGGCGGAGCCGCCGAGAGGTTTGGTTCGAAGTTTGTTGCCGTTTCAGAGGGAAGGACTGGCGTGGATGATGGGAAACGAGAAGACGGCTGTGAAAGGAGGGATATTAGCGGACGAGATGGGGATGGGGAAGACCATTCAGGCGGTGTCGTTGGTGTTGAAGAGCAAGGAGGAGAGATTGGATCGAATGCGCGAGGCTGGGGTGATGGAAGTGAATCAAAACGACAACGACAAGAATGGCGTAGAAGTAGAATTAGAACAAGAAGAAGAATTAGACGAACCCAAGGCGAAGAGTAGCAAACGAAGCAAGAAGGGAAGCCCGAAGAGCGGCGACGAAGAACAGCCATCAAGCGCGACGAAGACCTCCGCAACCGCGACGTCTTCACAGAAGAAAAGTTCCACGTTAGTCGTCGTCCCCACGTCTGCGTTGGTTCAGTGGGAAGATGAAATCAAGTTGTGCACGAAGGAAAACGCGTTGAACGTTTTCGTGTATTATAACGACCGCAAACGGAAGACGATCGTTGACGAGATGCGCGAGGCGGACGTCGTGCTCACTACGTTTCCGGTTTTAGAAGCCGAGTACCGCAAGTGCGAGACGCAGAGTAAAGTGCCGTGCGCGTATTGTAGAAAATTGTTCCTCCCGCGCTCGTTAGCCGTGCACAACAAATACTTTTGTGGTCCGCAAGCGAAAAGAACGCTGAAACTCGAAAAAACAGAAAAGACGCGAGAAGTCGCGAATACGAAAGCGTTGGCGACGTTGAATGTCATCTCGAAAGACAAATTGAAGGAAACGTTGGATAACTTGAACAGTGATAGAAGTAGCGGAGAAAAGAAAAAGAGTGGAGGCAAGTCATTGATGGCTATCGCACGGGGATACATGCATGCAGGAGGTCGCGACATGTCCATGTACGACGGCGCGCACAAAGCGCGAGCGGCTGCGGCCGAAGGCCTCGTCCTCGGCTCTAACGAGGACGACGATGAAATCACAGAGGAAGAATTGAAGGCGATTCAGCCAAAAATCACGCAAATCGTCAACATGGGTTTTGGGTTTCCCCGAAACATGATTGAAAAAGCAATCGTGGACAGCGGAGGAGATGTCGACGTCGCTGTAAACGCGCTGATGGATTCGCCGAAGCCAAAGACGACTATGAAAGCGAAAGGGTTCAAAATGGAAGTCATGGACGATAAAGAGACCGAAGTGATTTGTTTGGACTGCGATAGCGACGAGGAAGAAGAAGACGCGACTGAAGTTGTCCCGACGACGAGAACGACGAGAAGTGGATCGAAGAATTCTCGGCCCGCACCAAAGACAATGCCGAAGAGGAAAGCGGACACAGCTGCCGCTAGATCAACAAAGAAGAAAAGCGCGAAGAAAAAGAAAAAGAAGAGCAGCGACGACGACGACGACGACGACTCGGATTTTAAACTCGAATCGGAAGAAGAAGATGAGGACGACGACGACGATGGTACCGAAACGGAAGAAGAGATCAAAATCACCAAAGTCACTCCTCCGAAAATCAAAATCGAGCCGCAACAACAACTAGAAACAAAAAAGCGAGATCGTGGAAACGACACGAACAGCGATAACAACAGCTTACTTTTCGGCAACACGGACGATCGCGACATCAAGGAGTTGTTACTTCAAACCTCACCTTTGCACCAAATTCATTGGCAAAGAATCATCCTCGACGAGGCGCACAAAATCAAAGCAAGAACAACTTCTACGGCGAAAGCGGTGTACGCTTTGGATAGCGATTACAAATGGTGCCTCACCGGAACGCCGTTACAAAATAGAGTCGGCGATTTATACTCTCTCGTCCGTTTCCTACAAATGGAACCGTACTCGTTTTATTTTTGTACCGCAAAAATCGGCACTAAAGACGGCTCCAAAGAGGGTATCTGCGGTTGCAAAAGCGCGTGCTGGGACATGGGACCGAACAACGATTTTTGCGTACAGTGCGGCCATGCGCCTTTGAAACACTTTTCAAAGTTTAATAAGGACGTCATCAACCCGATCCAACGCTATGGTGGTGTTGGTGCGGGTAAGAGAGCGTACTTAACGCTCCGAAACGACATCTTACTCCCGGCGATGTTGAGACGAACGAAGAAAGAACGCGCCGCGGACGTCGTGCTGCCGCCACTGAACGAAATTGTCTTGGAACCCGAGTTTGACCAAACCGAGCGAGATTTTTACGAAGCTTTGTACGCGAACGTTACCGCGAGATTCGACGGGTTTGTCAAGAAAGGTACGGTGTTGAATAACTACGCGCACGTGTTCGAGTTGCTTTCTCGTTTACGACAGGCTTGCAATCACCCATATTTGGTTTTGCATTCGCGCAATCCAAAGTTGCGTAACCAACACTCAGAAGTGAAATTTGAAAAGAAGGCAAAAAAGAAAGAAGACGAAGAAGACGAAGAGGAAGAGGAGTACACTACAACGAAGAATAGAACGAAGAAGAAGCAAGAATATGAGGTGCGAGAGAACGTCCCATCTGATGCGAAAGAAACCATGCACTACTGCGGCATGCCAGATTGCGGCGAGAAAGTCGAACCTGAAGATGCGGCCACGTCCAAGTGCAAACACATCTTCCACCGCGAGTGTATACAACCATACTTGGAGATCGACTTTGGCGCGGACGGCATTAAGTGTCCGAAATGCCGAACCAACTTGACCATCGATTTGTTTCCAGATGCCGAAGCAATCGATAAAATCAAAGCTCCGAAAGATGAAAGAGGCGGATCCAAGAAGAAAGGCGAACTAGACGCCGACGACGTCGTGCCAAACAAATCAATCCTGAATCAAATCGATTTGAGCGAATACCGTACATCTTCAAAGATTGAGAAAATGTTGGAAAAGCTACGGGAGATACGAAGCGGTCGCGATGGTAAAAAGAACAAAGCCATCATCTTCTCTCAGTATACGAGCATGATTGATATCGTCGAATGGCGCATGAAGAAGGAAAATTTCGTCATTCGCAAACTTGTCGGATCAATGCCAGTAACGGCGAGAGCGCAGAATTTACACGAGTTCTGCACTGATCCGGACGTGGACGCGATCATCATGTCTTTGAAATCCGGCGGGGAAGGTCTGAATTTGCAGGCAGCGAATTACGTATTCGTCTTAGAGCCGTGGTGGAATCCGGCAGTGGAGATGCAAGCGGTGATGCGCGCGCACAGAATCGGGCAGACGAGAGAGGTGACTGCGTTTCGATTCGCGTGCAAGGACACGATCGAGTCGAAAATGCACGAGTTACAAAAGTTGAAGCGGTTGGTTTTTGAAGGAACAATGGATGGGAACGAGGCGAGCATGGCGAAGTTATCGCCGGAAGATCTACAATTTTTGTTCAAACGTTAAATACTCACCAAGTCCTTTGAAAGTGAGAGAGAGAAAAATTCAAGAGCGAAGCGCTCGGGTGCCGCAGTACTTGTATGAACACTAGAACTAGCGCGCAATTAATGTACAACATTCTATAAAACTAAATTCTACCAGTCTTTAAAAATCTCTCTCGCTGCAAGCAACTTTGGATCGTTCTCGCCTTTTTCATCGTCACGCATTTCTTGCTCCAAAACCATCTTTTCAATTTCCGCCAACCGCGCCGTGTGCGACGCCAGTATAGCACTCGACGGCTCTGGCAACTGTGGTGGCGGATAAGTTCCATTCTCCAACGCATCCCAGTCGAAGTTCTCGAACCACGGGTGATTTTTTATCGCTTGTGCGCCACCTTTTAAGTTGCCTAGTCGTTTCGCCACGCGGCGTTGTAACAAACCGGCAATTAAATCGCACCCTTCCTCAGAGGTATAAATAGGGTACGTCACTTGAAAGCTCGCATCGGCGATGCGTTGCATGACTTGCAACGGATTATTTTGTGGCGGTTGATTATCGCCTCCTTTCTCCCCCTGACCTCTTTGACCGAACGGTTGTAAACCGGAAATAATGACGTAAATCAACACGCCGAGGGCCCACCAATCGACCCCGTAGGAGTACCCTCGCGCCAGGACCATCTCTGGCGCGACATAACCAGGCGTGCCGCAAAACGTGAACGTTTGATGACCACTTTCGCCAATATTTTTTGCAAAGCCGAAATCACCAAGTTTAGCTCTTCCTGACTTATCCAGAAATACATTCTCAGGTTTCAAATCTCTATAGATGATGCCCAATTCGTGCAAATACTCGAACGCACACACGATGAGAGCCGCGTAGTACCGCGCGGCATCTTCATCAAATCCTACCAAAACTTTCCTTAAAGGAGCGTCCGGCTTGGTCGTGTGCGCCATTTTTCGAACCGTCGCAACTGAAACGAGCGCGTCCATTAAATCAAACCCGTTCATTAAATCAATGAGGAAATATAAGTGCCGGTCGGATTGAAAGGCACCGTGTAAGGAAATAATCGACGGGTGGTTCAATTCTGCGACGATTTTACGCTCGGACAAGACGTGCTCTGGAGAAGACTTCACCGCAACTTTTCGAACGCGTTTGATTGCGAACTTTTGTTGAGTGTCGTAGTGGTTGCACTCGTTGACGCATCCGACTGCACCACCGCCAATTAAAGCGCCTTCAGAGACGGTGAAAATGAACGGCTGCATAGATGCGTTGAACGAGCCCGAGGTGATGCTTTGGACGAAGGATTCATTGAATGTACCGATGGCATCGACGTCTCGGTAAATTGAAGACTCGTCGGCGGGATTGTACGCGTCGTAGTATAAATTTCGCGATCCCATGCCGACCCGGCGTATGCGGAGGATACCTTGGAACGTCTTTATCGGTGACTTTTTCTGGGAATCGTCAGTGTCACCAAAAGCAGTGGTTGCACTACTAATTTCAGTATCATCGTCACCGCCTTCCAACGTTTCCGGTTCGTCACTATTCGCAAAAGTATCGTTCGAGTGAGGACTCTTTTTCTTTTTCTCTTCGCTCCGAGGAGACGAAATTTTTAGTTTCTTTGAGTTTCGCTTCTGGGTCACGCTATTTCGTCTCGATAACAAATCTTGCAACGTACCCATCATCGCGACGAAATCGACGCGCTTTAACTTCAAACACCGAAGCGGTGCGTTTGGCCCAACTTTTACGGTCGCATCTCGTGGTTTATCGAACAAGAGCGCCTTCTCTCCGAAAAAATTCGAGCGAAACAAGTGATTAACTAAAATTCCAAGTTTAGAGTCATCGTCTTCGTCGCTATCGTCAATTACAGGCGTGTCGTCATCGTTGACATACACCAAGGCTTCTCCAGAAACGATGATATAAAATCCGCTGTTGTCACCAGCGTTTTCTCCTTGTTTCAAGATTACTTCGTCAGGTTCAAACTCAATTTCTTCCATCGCGTCTGCGAGTCGCAGTCTCTCAGCGACACTCAACGGCGCAAACACAGGGACGAGACTCATAAAAACCGCGATGGATTCTCTGAAATCTTCCGCCGCTCTTTTAGCAACAGCTCGAAACGCGCGACGTGGGAGTACCCACGTCGACCACGCCTTCGTTTCGGACCGCTCCGACGCTCGCACAGTGGCACTTCTCGGCGCACCATACATCAACGCCAACTCGCCGAAAATGTCGCCCGGTTTCTTCACGTTGACCTTCACTTCGACAACTTCTTGTGCAGTTATCGTCGTGATTTTTTCGCTGATACTCGTTTCGCTACTCACGGCGACTAAGTTGTTTTTAATTTGTCTGGAAGATGTTGCCTCCTGGTTCGATTCACGTTCTAACGATAGGCGTTTCCTGACCTCTGCTTCGTCTTCCTCGTCTTCTTGCACGTCGTCTTTGCCTTCGTCTTTGCCATCGTCTTTGCCATCGTCTTTGCCATCGTCTGATTTCGTACTACTTCGAGAACGTCTGCCTAATCGAGACTTTCCTAGCGGCGCTTTCGCTGCTGGCGGAGACGATGATTTCGAGTCGTTGTCGTTCTTGTTGTTGACCAAGGCTGTCGTCGTCGTCGTTTTCGTGACTCTTTCGAAAACATCAAATTCGCCCTCGGCGACTAAGAATAGCGCGTTCCCTTTCTCTCCTTGCGTGACTACGGCATAGTTTTCCTCTACAGATTCTTTCCACATCACGGAGATTAACTCTCGCAGCGTTTCTTCTTTCGCGTCTGCAAATAAAACTGATTTTCGCAAAGACTTCAAGAGAAACGCGACGTCCTCCTCGGAATGCTCAAATTTCAGGTCATTGAACGACAACGATGATCGGTTAATCATAGACGTCGTGTGCGAGTAATAACTACGGAACTGTTGTTTATCTGCGCTTGTCGGGGTCGTCGGTGGTTTGGAAGATCCAGGGCTATCGAAGGACGCTTTCCTCCTTTTTGTTTGTTCTCGTTTCGCCTCGTTGCTGCTATTGGTCATAATCGAAGGCATCTTCACCGAACTTTTCCTCTCGAGCATATCCCTCAACTGTTTCTTGAAAGTTACCGAGTTGACGCGTTTATCCACGGTCAAAGCCAAATCTGGCGTTTTCGATCGAGGAGGATGTTGAAAATTGCTCTCAACGTTCCTACACTCCGCGTTCATGGAATTTTGCGCCCCGATGTAGTCATCTGTAGTCATCGTCGCCGTCGCACTCGCGTTATTAAATCTCTCGATCAACGACCCAGATCTCGACGCTATTCTTCTCTCTTCTTCCTCGATCTCTTCCTCGTCGTCGTTATCGTTGTCCCTCGTGATCAATTCATCTTCTCTCGTCCTCCGCGCCATTGCCGGTTGCGTGCTCTCTAACAATCGCATCGTCGACGCTTCGTCTTCATCCGCGTTATCCTCTTCCATCGCGGCTTCCTCGAACGAGCTTTCGCTCACTTGGTATTGCAAACCCTTGAAATTTTTCAGTTTCGGTTGCTGTTTCTTCGCCACGCTCTTCGTTCCGCCTTCGCTCGAATTGTTATTCGTACGAAAATCACTACCGCCGTTATCGTTACTCTTGTTCTCTTTTCTCGCGACTCGCTTCTTCTTGTCGTCGTTGTCGTCGTTGTCGTCGTCGTCGTCGTCGTGTTCCTCTCTTTTAAACGTGAAGCTCAATTTGCTCGTTTCCACTTTCGCCACGTTCTTCGCGTGACTCTTCTTCTTCTCTTTCTTTGCTCCTCCTCCATCAAATTGCTCCTCTTTATGCACGGACCCACCGGGCGAGGCTTGCGGAGACCGCGGAGGTTTCAAAGGGGATCGCGTCGAAAAAGAAGCGCCATTCTTCTTCTTCTCCGTCGTCGTCGCGCTCTTCGTCTCGTCGACGACCGGAGAAGAAGAAGAATCTTTTGCCCGCTGAACGACGTCGTCGTCGTCGTCGTTCACCAACGGTGAAGAACTCGCGCACCCCATCTCTCTCTCTCTCTCTCTTCCCGCTCGAAAAGAGCTTTGAAAAAAAAAACAAAACAGAGCCTCTCAAAACGCTTCTTCTATTTTATGTCTTCGTATCTACCGAGCAGCAGCGGCGGCGGCGACGACGAGACGATAGAACGACACGCGTCTGTCTCTTTGTTGATTGAGAGCGTTAATTTTTGACCACAATTCGGACTCAAAAAATATTCCAAAATACGAGCACGAACACAAAAAATACGACGATAAACTTCTCTCTCTCTCTCTCTTTGCGCGCTTTTGTTGGCACATCGTCTCGTCCGCAAGCTTAAAAATCTCTTCCCCGCGTTTGTGTTCTCAATTATTAGCAATTTTTTCGATCCACAGTATATATCTATACGCTTCTTCTTCTGTTGGGACACTCGTAACGGCGCTTGTTATGTTTGGATCTCGCCGCTTTTGCTTCTTTTAATTTGAACCGTTACCGGGGTAAAAATAATTTTTTAAGTTCGCTTTGGCGGCACAAAAAGAAAAAAAGAAATTGGGGGAAAAAAAAAGGGAAAATGACGCCGGCTGCGCGTTGTTGCGCGGTGTCGTCGTCCCTTTTGTTCCAGCAATCCAGCGGTTTTGGGAGGAGGACAAAGACGACGAGTAGTTTTGCTTTTCGTCGCTCGCGACGTTGCGCAAAAAGAAGTCCAACCTCTTCCGATTCTTCTTTTCGCACCACGCTTCTTCGCGCGATTTCAGATAACTCGTCGTCGTTGAGAAAAAATGGGAACGACGGCGCGGAGAAGACGAACGAGGACGACGACGACGACGAGGAAAACGACGACGCGTGGGGCGACGAAAAAGGAGGTGGAGAAGACGACACCGATGACGATCAAACGACTGGCGCTCTTCTTCCTTTGGCGGCGACTGCGGATAAACTGAAGCGAAGAACGTACAGCAGACGGAGAAAAGACGCCGCTTTTCTTGCGAGTAGCGCGTCAACGACGAGCAGCGCGAGCAACAAAGTCGTCCAAAAGTACAAGAAGGACGCGCTGTTGAAAGCGGCGGCGGAGGAGGACATGCGTCTGGAGGAGATTTTGTACGAGAAAGAACAACGACAACAACAAAAGACCGCTGAAGAAGAAGAAGAGGAAGAGGCGGAAGAGTGGAAGAGGAAAACGGAAAGCGAACGATTGGAGGAGTTTTCGAGGTTGCTGCGGATATCGGAAGGGACGATGAACGCGCCGTCGCGAGCGTTTCGGTTCGCGCGGAGGCAGTTTGTCGCAGAGGCGCGCGAGGGAGGGGAAGAGGTGTCTCGCGTGCCGTCTTCGTTGTTTGAGAGAATGAACGTGGCGCAGCATCACGGTCCTTTTTTTGATCAGTGCGCGAAGGCGAGCGCGTTCGAGTTGATGATGGAGTATTACGATTTGTTCGATCCGAAGGACGATAAGATGGACGGCGGGCGGTTGGCGAATGCGTTTATATCGAGAATGTCGAGGCAGATGCGAGATGGGGAGAGTAACGACGACGGGTTCGATTTGAACGCACCGACTACCACCACCAGCGCGAGCAGAAAGAACCGCTACGGTATCGCGAACAGCAACGCGTTTTACTTTGAATTCGTGAAACAGGCGTTCGAGTCGTCGTTGACGAAGAATGAATACACGGTTTCGGCGTTTTTGAAAGCGTGCGGAAAAGCGAATCGATTGAGCGATGCGAAGAAGGCGTTCGAGGATATGAAGGAAAAAGGCACGCCAAAAGCGATCGTGTATCGTTCCTACATCGATTGCTGCGCGAGCTGCGCGGATTGCGAGGAGGCTTTGAGCACTTTTCAACAATTCAAAGTGGACGTACTAGGTGAAGATAAACGAATTCGAGACGATACGGACGCGGTGAGAGCATTCAACGGCGTCATCGCGGCGGCAAAAAATGCGAGGAATATAAGCGTTGCGAAAAGTATTTTCAAGGAACTCACCGAGGACTTTGCGTACTTAGCACCGACGGAGATTACGTACGGTGCGGCCATCACGGCAGCGGCGAGCGCATCTCCGATACCGGATTTAGAATTCGCTTTAGACTTATTCAATCGATCGAAAGAGGATCCGAGCGTTCAAGGCGACATGAACAAATACATCGTTTCTGCAACATTGGCGTGTTTACAAAGATCCTTGGCAGTCGGTTCGTTCACGCAAACGGACGCTAAAGCGGTCGCGTTGGCGAAGAACATCACGAAACCGCTCCTACAAAGGTACGAGGAAGAATCTCAGAGACTTCGGGAGACAAACAAAATGAACAACGGTAGAAAAGATTACTCTTTCGACGTCTCGTCGCAAGTCTTTAGCGCTTTAGTTTCTGTGTACGCGCGCGCGAACGACGTCGAATCTGCGTTAGCTACCATAGAACAAATGAAAAAACTTGGGTTTGCCGTAAATCGGCACATTTTGACGTCCGCGTTGACGGCGTGTCGACCGAGGGCAGACGACGCCGATGGCCACGCGATGGCTACAAAAGGCGTGGCATTGTTCGAACAATCGAACAAATCTGTGTGCGAAACGTCCTCCGTCGCGAGTGCGGCTGTGTTTCTGTACTTTTACCTCGGCGATGTCAAAAAGGCTACCGATTTGTACGATAAAGTGAAGCTCAGAACGAACGAAAACAGCACGTTGGATAACCAAATTCTTTTCAACACGATGTTGTTACATTGCGCGAGGAAGACGAAATCACACACGTCGAGTAACAACGCCGAAAATGCGATTTCAATCTTTCGCGATATGCGACGAGCAAAAGTACCCGCCACAGAACGCACGTATTCTCTCATGCTCACTGTTTTAGGTACGCACGGGAATCGTTTTTCGGACGTTGAGAAAGTGTATAAGTTAGCCAATCGCGATCGGAACGTTCGAGTGAACGATTTTATGCGCACTGCGTGGATGGATGCAAACGTGAAAGCACACAGAGTAGAAGAAGCACTGATGGTGTACGATTCTATCATCGAATCGTATTCTGTCGATGATATCGGTAAAAATACAAGTAACGCGTCGCCATCGATTGTCACGTTCGGAAGTGCTTTGTTTGGGTGCTTGACCATGAGCGTCGAACGCGAAAACGTAGACGTCGCGGCGGACAAGGCGTATAAAATTTTCGCGGATATGGCCAAATTCAACGTCGTGCCGAACGATTGGTGCGGTAATCTCTTCGTCAAAGTCATTTCTCGGGCCGGTCGCGTTGAAGATACTATATCAGAACTTAAAGCTATAATAAAGTGCGGTGGTTCTATTCAGGACGACACGCTCGAGGGCGTCGTCCGCGCGTTGTGCCGAGCAGGGTACCCGGAACGAGCTTTACGCGTATACAAATGGCTTCGCTCGAGGCAATCAGATAACGAGAGCAAGACTGTGAAAGCAACTATAAACGCAAACAATGCCACCACCTCGTTACCGAAAAAAGTGGAGTATTATCATTTAACCCGCGAAACGTTCCAAGATTTGGTGCAATCGTGCGCTGACAACGGCTTTCTTGCCGACGCTTGGAATCTCGTAGAGAGACGCAAAAAGTATCACACGAACGGGAAGATGACGATTGCCGAAGAACTCGGGCCGTTAGCCATGGGATCTCTATTTAAAGCCGTCGCACGAAACGCGGAAGTCGTCGAGCAAGAGGTTGATTTCATGAGCAAAACGAAGAGCATGGCGAAACTCGCGATTGAATCCGAAATCTCTTTGTTTGGCCCGGACGTTTTATGTGCGCTCGTAGAAGCTTTTGCGCGTTATGGAGATCTCACGTCTGCCATGGAGTTCTGGGAATACTACGAAAATAACGAAATAGATAACGTACCGAGAAAGATGAAAAGAGCTAATCCGTATCGAAAGGATACGCCGAGATCGAAAATGTACGGCGCGCTCATCGACGAATGCTGTCGACTCAACGAAGTCTCCTCCGCCTTGAGGGTGTTCGATAAGGCGAAAGATGCCGAGGTTGGTTTGAACACGGTTACCTTGGCATTCTTGGAATCGTCCTGCCGGCGATCGAAAGTAGACGAATGGCGCGTCTTTGACGTGTGCGCGCAGATGCGCATTCAGTCCGAGCAGAGAAAGTCGATGAAGAACCCGCAAGCGCAGCGCCCTTTGTTCTCGCACCACGTCACCGGCGATTTAGAATACGAATCTTCTAGCGGCAATGAATATACGGCTGACGCAACGATACCGGCGGTCGCGGCGACTACGCCAATAAATTATTCTGACGCGATTGAAAGCGCCTTGGAGAACCGAAGCGCGGCTCCAAAAAGCGGGAAGAAGAAGAACAGCAGCCGCAACAAATACAAGTCGCACGAAGAGATGCGCTTCTTCGACGACGAAATGTACTGATAAAATATATACATAGACAGAGCTTTTTTATTTACAAAAGAAATGCGCGCGCAAGCGGCTTGATTTGCTATAATAGTACATCGCGTTGTAAGAATAATCTGCTATTTGTACACTTAAGATATATTCTCGCGTCGTCGTTTCACGCGTTGGTACTTTTTTCACGGCTATCGAACGCCTCGTGCGTCGCGTCGTATTTAGCTAATATATACTTCAAAAAAGTCATCTTCTCGTACTTTGGTTCCTCCCCTTCCAAAAGTATAGGCTCGATTTCGGTCTCGTAATTTGGTTCGTAAAAAAATGCCGCCGAGTATCTCTCTTTCGTTCCGTCCGTCACCACGCGATGGACAGTGGATTTAAATCGATCGTTGGTCCAATATTGCATCAAGTCTCCAATGTTACACACGAAATCGTCCGGTCTGCCATCCTCTCTCCTTTCCTCTCCGCCCAAATCGACGGACATCCAACCGTTGCTCTTCTCATCGAAAATCTCCAACCCTTCCGACCCGGGTTGCACCCACAACAGCGTCAAGACGCCGTAGTCGCTGTGCGCGCCGCATCCAAACTGCTTCCCTTCGCTCTTCACTTTCCCGTACTTCAGCGGTCGCAAAAGCGCGTTGTGCGGCTTAAACTTATCGTCAAAGAACGTCTTCTCTAACCCGAGCGCCTGCGCGAATATCGGAACGAAACTTTCTGAAAGCTCGACCATTTCGTCGTAATACGCTTCCATCGCGCGTCGAAACCGACCGCCGACTTCCTTCTCTTCCTCGGTTGCGTCTTCTCCTTCTTCTTCGAGCCAAACGTTCTTCCCTCTCAGAGGCAGCGCCTCTTCCCACGCCTCGCACTCTCTCCCGATGTAATACCCTTCCTTACTGTCCGCGTTCGCCTCCAGGTCCAATTTTTCTTCCATCATGGGAGAATACCCTCGGTTGTTCGCGTTCTGTTTCGCTTTCATCTTGACGTCCACGGGAAGCGCGTAAAACAGTTCCGAAGCGTCGCGCATTTCGCGAATGGTTGCTTGCCGCACCGAGTGATTGCGGAGGATGAAAAAACCGTTCGTTTCGCACGCACGACGGACGGCATCGACCAGGTCGTTCTGGGAGAGCGCGTTTAGATCGATGATTGGGAGCTTCATCTCTCTCTCTCTCTCTCTCTCTCTCGGTAAGAAAAGATCGAAAAGCGCGCGTATCTTAATGTGGATTTGCTTCCTAAAAATCTCCATTTTAAGCCGTGCGACATATAGTGCTAGAATACCAAAAGACACGCGCGGTATATGCTCCGAGCATCTTCCAGCTTGAAGAGCGTGACGACTTCTTCCTCGCGACAGCACGATCCAACGTCGTCGTCGTCTTTTGACTCCATGCCACAGTCGCCATCGAAGAGGAAAATGTCGTCGTCCAACTCGTTCTTTGGATTAGTCTTCCTGAAGCGCCTCTTTGTCGCTTCTTCTTCTTCTTCCGGCGGCAGTTCCGCGGCGTTGAGCGGCGGACAAAATCAACAGCAGAAAAGTGCGAGCATTATTTCATCGTCGGTGCCGATGTTGTTCGTGAAGATAATTTTGCCGTTGCTCGCGCTCATCTATTTACTCGTCGAGAGCGAGATTGTGTTCGCTTCTTCGACCAGCAGCACCACTTCCTCCTCTGTCGGCGTCGCGAAGCGGAACATCCTGTGCGACATAGGCGTGCCAGAGTTTATCGTCTTCGTGGACGCGGGGTCGACGGGATGTCGCGCGCACACGTTTCAGGTGAATTCGGTGGATACGGACGCGGCGGATGGACGATTATTTTCGCTGACGACAATCGGGAAGAAGGTGAAAAGTCAACATCCGTTGGCGTGGTTGAGCGGGAAGAGCGAGAGGGAAGTGGCGGAGGAGCTCGTGCCGATGTTGGAAGGCGCGATGAGGAAAATTGAACAGATAGAAGAGGATAGGATGCAGAGTCACGGTGGTCGTAAGAAAGGGAAGAATGGCGATGGGAGAGTGCCTTTGTACGTCTGGGCGACGGCTGGGATGCGGATTTTGACGGAGAAAGAGCAGAGAGAGTTGTGGCGTTCGGTGGCTTCAGTCGTGCGAACGAAAATGCCGAGATTCGCCATCGGACGGGAGGAGGAGCATTTTAAAACAATCGATGGGGAAGACGAAGGTTTTTACGCGTGGCTGGCGGCAAATTATTTAGTCGGAGTAGACGTCACGAGCATAGGAGCGGACGTGGATGGTTTCGGAGGGTTGCAGGAAGAGGAGAGAGATCGGTTGTTGAGAGAGATGAACGCGAGGAAACCGTTGGAGCAATCGGTCGGGGCGATTGACGTCGGCGGCGGGTCCGCGCAAGTTGTCACGTTAAGCGCGAGTGGGTACATGAAAAAGACGAATAATATTTCGAGCATGGGCCAATTGAGGAAAGCGGTGCGAGTGAAATCGTATTTAGGCTACGGTGCGAATCACATGGAAAAGAGATGGCGCGAAGCGTTGGCCAAGAGAGGCGAAACGAGAGATCCGTGCGGATTCATCGGGTATGAAGCAAAAACGTCCTCGAATGCAGTTTTGATTGGGTCCGGGGAGTATGAAAAGTGCGCTTTAGGTTTGAAGAAACAGATTGAAAAGATGCTCGCGGAAGACGGTAACGGCGACATGCGATTGCCAAAAGCATCCCTGAGCGAGGACATCGGCCAGACGAAGAAATTTTTGGGCATGAGTTTACTCTATCACGTGACGCACTTCATCTCTGTCGTGATGCCGTCTTCGTTGTTGACCTTCCCGAAACCGACGCTTTTGGAAATAGCGGACGCGGGGAAATCGTTGTGTGCAACGAGTTGGAGTGTCGTGTCGTCGGATTTCGACGGGAAGGATCCAAACACGCCGTCGGATAGGTTGAACGGAAGATGTTTCGACGCCGCGCTGTTAGACGCGTTGTTGAGCATTGACGACAATTCCAACACGGTTGGTTTTGGATTCCCGAAGTACAGCACGGGAATGAGTAGTGACGATGAGAAGAACGGTTTGCGAATGATTGAATACGCCGAAGACGTCAACGGATCCGAGGTGGAGTGGACGCTAGGTGCGGCGATTAGCGAGATTCACCCGGCGGCGAAAGCGCAAGCGAGCGGACCGGGCGGCGACGCGGCTGAGTTTGAGCAAACGTGCGACATTCGCTCGTCGTTTGCAACCGTTACCGCCGTACTGAAGAAAATGCTCGCTATTGTTTTCGTCGCTATTGGTTTATTTTCTTTGTACTCGGCGAGAGCGGTGAGCAACTTATCCTCCTCCGCGAGTTTATCGAGTTTATCGTCACAGGTATGATGAGCAACGTCTGAAAAACTAAACTAAATACTACTTATTAGAATAAAAGCACCGCTATGACTAGTTATTTATACATTTGAAATCGGGTCAAGTCGAAGCATCTCGCCGCGTCATCTCGAAAATCACAAAATCATCCGAATCGTCGCGCATGTGCTCCGGCCACGAAGGATCGCTATTCGTAACTTTTTTCACCTCGAAGGTATCCTCGGACAACGTTTCGAACAAATCGACCGCTTTCGGATTGTGCTCTCTACAAAACGCCATCACGCACGCGCGACTTCCGCACATTTTCACCGTGGCCGCTAAATTTTTTATGACGTCTTCGTTCGACGTGTAGCATAAATCCGCGCCGATGACGAGATCTATGTTCCGAGAAGGAGACAGAAGATTCTTCACCCTCTCCAAGTCCTTTTCTCTCCTCGTCGCGCCCCACTCTAAACGCGCCACCGAAACGACGCTCGACATGCGACTCTCCCGCACGTTGTGACGCAAAAGATGTAAACACGCGCCTAAATCTGTCACCACAAACCTCACGTCGTCATTTCCCTTCATTTTCTCGACCGATTCGACGAGAAGCAACGTGCCGGCCCCCGTCCCGGCGCCGAGTTCGACGACGCCAAAACCCCTACTACCACTATTAGGAGCACCAGCAGGAGCGCGTGCCGGTAACAGAAACGCCTCCATCTTCTCCTTTCGCTCCAAATACGCCGCGAGAAGCAACGACGCGTCCCATATCGTAAAACCAGTCTCGGGAACTGGATCTCGATCGTCCTCGTTGGACCCTCCATCGTCATCTTCGTCGTCGTCTTCTTCTTCCTCTTCCGCCGTTGTCGTCGCCGTCGTTGAAATCCCGAAGCGTTTCTTGAGTTCGCTCAAGCTCGAGCACTGGTCGATGCGGACTCGACTCTTTTCGTCTCGGGTCTCGGGAACGAACGTTTGCTCGTACTTTTCTTTGTACGAGAGGAACGAGCGACGCCACATGTTCGTGCGCGCGTGCGCTTGAGATATTCAGAGAGAGAGAGAGAGAGAGAGCAGCGCTTTCAGTCACATCATCGGCGTTTTTGCGTATTTTTTATGCGCACTTTTTTTTCCAATTTTCGATGTCTTTTCCTCACTTTCCGAGACGCGCGCGCGCACAAAACACACGCGCGCACACACAAAGAGAGAGAGAGAAAGAGAGGAACCGAACATGCCTCCTTCTCGATCATCTCCTTCTTCTCTTCGTCCTTCTTCTTTAACGAACGCGCGTAAAACCCGGCGATTTTTGTTCGACGCGAGGGAACCGTTCGGGAAAAAGCTCGAGTTCGTTGCGCGGAATGGCGGCGAAATTTTGTCCGGAGGAAGAGGGAAAGGAGAAGAAAGAGCGGAGAAGAGAAGCGCTCGTCGCGAGCGAGACGTGTACTTGAACGCGCAGCTGTTCGCGGAGTGGACTCTGAGCGTGTTACCGACGATTGTTTTAGATTTGGAAGGGGAGAAGAAGATGAAACAGAAAGCACTCGGGAAAGCTTTTGGTTCCCTAGAAGAAGAGGAAGAAGGAGGTTTGCGGACAAAGGCGAACGCGGAGAAATTATGGAGGACGTTACTGAACGCGTTGTTAATTTGTCAGGAGAAGACGGCGCAACTGTTTGACGAAGAGGACGAGGACGAGGATAGTTTTAGCAGAGAAGAGAGAAGTGTGGAAGAACCGGTGCCTTTTAATCCGGCGAACGCGAATCGGATGGTGAAATGCTTTACGGAGAGCATGAAGCTTTTCGCGGAGGAAGATGACGGCCGCGAGGGGACGAAAGATGGAGGTGAATCGGTGCTATCGAAGTGTTCGGATGCACTCTCATACGTGTTATCGGCATCTAAGTATGCGCCTTCGTTGGGCGCGTGCACGGAGATGTGCGTCGTAGCTTTTGAGAGGTTTCCTGAGATGCGTGAAGCGAGTTTGAGGTTGTGCGCGAGGCAGTTGAGGAGGAAAGATTTTAACAATAGTAGGAGTAGAGACGATGGTAGTAGCGGTGCACCAACGACAGCAGTTGGAACGACCGCAGAGAAGCAACAGAACGTGACGAAAGAGTTTGTCGACGTGTTACTTTCGGCGGACGCGATTAACGGGGACGCAGAATTGATGAAACTGGTTGAAAGCACGATGCGTTTGACGGTGGCGAGAGAGTCTGTTTTGCGATATTACCCAGACGCGTTTGAAAAAACAAAAGAATCCGGCGGCAAGAAACGAAAACGAGACGAGAAGCGAAAGAAAGAAGGCGACGACGGCGACGGTGACGATGACGGCAGTGTTCCGGAAGAAGAGAAATCAAAAAGGAATCAGCAAATACCGGCATTTATAGTACACTTTGCCAAACGCATCTCGACTGCCAAAGATTCGGACGCGATCAAATTCGCGCCCTGGTTCTTCCACGAGTTTTGTGCGTCGAAAGAAAGAAAGAGAAATGCGGCGTCAACGAAGAAAATTGCGGAGAAAGCGCTGAGAGATATGAGAGAGGTATTTTCAGAACTTTTTGGAGCTGTTACGAGCGCGTCATCGAATGAAAAAGAAGCACACATCGTCCATCTCTTGCGCGCTTTAAAAACACAAGAGGATGTGTACGAAGCCTATGACGACAGAAATCTTCCAAAGATGGCCATCGAATCGTTTTTGGTCGAATGTTTTGGCGGGAAGAAGTATGAGAAGGAGATGAATTACGCCAATGTCTTGGATGCCGTTCTTTCTGTTGATTTCCGTTTACTCGAAAAAAGAGCAGAAAGTTGTATCTCACGAGTAGGTTTAAATGGCGCGGCGGCGTCTACGTTTTTGCTGAACCTCATGGCGGCGTTTGCGACTCGCCGTAAGCTCGCAGACTTTATTGCGTGTGTTGGAAACGCATTCAAGCGTGTATCTGATGAGAGCGAAGATAAACTGCGCGGAATGAATTCGCTCTTCCGCTCCGAATCAGTTTTGAAAGCATTAGAAACCCATTCATCAGGTATGCTCGAAGGTCAGCGCGAAGAGCTTTTCGCGATGTGCGAGAATGTTTTAGTAATGAAGAAATCGACGAGGCTTCTGACTACTTTTGGAATGGTCGTGAAGAGTATTCATAAGGGGATATCCGACTCGTTCACCTTGGAGCAATGCGAGAAACTCGGACGATACACGCAAGAAAATTGGGGAATATACGATGCCATGGCGATTTCTACTGTCGTTGGAGATGCCATGATGAATAATTGCGCGTTATTTGATCAATTCATTCAACACGTTCGAGAGTTGAGAACGACAAACGATTTCATTTCCATCTTTCCATGCGCGATGCAAGCCATCTCAAACGAAAACTTATCGAAAAATAAGGCTCGGGAAATAATCGATTGTGTTTTGATGGACGAGAACAAAAGAGACGATGGCACGGATGTGAGATATGACTTGTTGCACCAGTATGCGAGTACGTGGATACCGCGAGCATCTGAGGATCAAGCAAAGAGGTACTTTGCATCAAGGATTAAACATAGGAAATTTGCGGCTCTCGTGGATGATTTAGCTTTAGCCACGCTTTGGATTGATGCACTTCGCGATTGGTTGAGCAAAGCTACTAAGAATTCAGAGGAGACATTAGTCAACGCCATGGAAGCGTTGGAATTGCAGATGAACTCTTTATTCTCTCCCCGTAAAGTTATGGATAGTAAGGAAAACGAGCATCGTTTTTTTACTTCTTTGGAAGATTTCACTTTACTGGCTGAGGAGATGGTCTCAAAACTTTCGAAAAAGCAAAGAAAAGTACCATCATCGTTGAAAACTCTTCTTCGAGTCCGTTCAGCCGTTAATGTGAAGAAAGCAGAGGAAAATGTGTCAACTTTAGCGTGGTTACATCGCGAAAGCATGAGAGAGGCTTTGAGTGAAATTGAAGATTTGATTCCCGAGAGCGCGTGGCTTTCGTACCTCGAAGAGTATGCGAATGCTTCGTATCATGTTCGCGATGGAGAAGAAAATTTGTTTCAGCTATCGAACGCAAAGAGCAAAAAGTTATGCTTCAAAGATGCCATGACCTTAGCAGTCGCGTGTAAGCAGATGCGCGATGACACGTGCGATGAAAACGACGATGAAGCCATGGCGGCGTGGGTGCAAAAATTCGAAAGGAGGGAAGCATTGTTTGAGTCTCTCGTCGCGAAGTTTGAAAAAGATGTCAGCTCGCACGCGACGTCGGTATGTTTTGGATTCATGCTGGCAGGACTGGGATACAGTCTACACGCGCGAGCTAAAATATTCTCGTCTTTCTCTACCTCGTCTGTGGCGATGACAAATCTCATGCGCGCCTCGAGTGTTTCGGTCTCTTCGCATTTGGATCGCGCGCTGCGCTTCGTAAACAATGAGCTCAAAGGTGATTTGAACACAAACACAAAAGCGATGACATATCTGTGCGGATGCATTTCACTACTCGCATCTCCTGGAATTGCATTCGGGATGGAGGCCTTCACGGTAGTTTTCAACACGTTGCTGAAGAATTTTGAACATTTTACCCGGAACACAGTAGAAGGCACAGAGATGGTATTGAACGAATTACATAGAGAAAGAACGAAATGCTTGCGAGTTATGTTTGAATCTTCGAGCAAAGAAGCGCGACGATCTGCAGTGCAGTTCGCCACGGATAGATTACACAGAGAGGACGCGCTTGCGAGAAATGCGCTCACCGGAGGCGACGAGGAGAGCGCGCTTCTCACCGCGCAACACCAACGCTTGCAGTCTACATTTTGGATGATCGAAGCGTTTTCCAATTGCTCAAAATTTGCGTGGCGAAAAACATTTGACGATGAAAAGAATGAATCGCTCGTCGATAGTTTACTCCACGCGTGTGAACCGCATTTCAACAAGCAAGGTCCATATTTAAACCGACGACGGTCGCTGGCCATTTTATGTAACATCGTAGCAAAGGGAGACTACGAGTGCGCACTCAGCGCCAGAGCTGTCGGTAGAATCGCTCACGTTTCCACGAGGTCATTTGCTGGTACTCCTTTTGAGACGCAGGAACTCGATTTCGATTCTTTCGTGCTGTGTTGCGACATCGTCACTGCAACTCTGTATCATCGAAAGGAACAATTGAAACGATCGACAAATATGATCACCGCGGCAATTGCACATTTAGTGGATGTGCTGCGCCAATGGGCTTCAACTTCTTCAGCTAAAATTGAACAACGAGAGGCTTTCATTCGATGCGCTTCGAGTCTTTCCAAAAGTCTCGAAGCATGTAAAGCGAGTGGATTGAAACAGTTTTACTGTGCACATATCTTAGCAGAAGTCATCGCAAGCGTCACTGCCACTTCAGATAATCGAAAGATTGAGAGTACAACCAGCAATGAAAAGAACAACGAAATCTTCGCTTCTATTCGCGATCGTTTGAAACCTGGTATTTTCAAACTCTTTGAAGCTTGCTCTGATTTGGAGTTCTCATACATATTCGCCATGTACGGCGATAAAGGCGTCGGCGGGGCTAGACGCGTTGCATTCACTACTTTGCGTGAGGAGCAAAAATTATCAAAGTGAGGAATGGATGTACAACACACATAATTATCGTTTTTAGTAGTACGGCGTCGCAATATAAGTAGCAATAGTAATAATACCTAGTACCAGTGATGATAGATGACCTTTCGTTAAAAATTATACATCGATTAGACAGAATTCTCTCTCTTCCCTCGTTTTTCTGGTGAAATCAACCCAACCTCTACTGCGTCTAAGCCTGAAGCTTCAACGTAGACGTTCGCTAACTGACTCTTTACTTGACGCAGTCTCGCCTCTTCAATCTTCTCTAGTGCACGTTCGATTTCTTTCACCCATTCTATTTGTTCTCGTCTATGGAACGTCATGATGTTCTTTTGTTCAAATGCGCAGGCATTGGATGGATCGATTCCGCTGCTTAGCGATATGTTCCATAACAACGCCTCGGCACGCAAAAATAGCTCCTCGTTACCTTCGTCGCTGGGGAAAGATATTTTCATCGCTGACTGTTTCGGTGAGTTCATTTTTGACGTCGATGGCGTCGTCGTCGTCGTCGTCGTCATTTCTATCGGTTCTATCGCTAAAGTTTGCCTCTCAAACTCCGTAATCGGCGCATCTTTCGAGTTCAATTCTGGTATCGTCGCCGCGTTCTTCTCTACATCCCTCTTCGTTCCTTTCGCGCGTCGCAAAATCTCAATCTGCTCGTCGCTATACTCCTCATCTTCTTCTTTTGTCGGCATCGCTACTGAATCACTACTCCGAACACTTTCTAAAGCTGCTCGCATCTTGCCTTCTCCGTCGTCTTCCGCCTTCTCTTCCGATTCATCCTTCACGAACGCCGCGATGAACACATTCTCGCACCCAACCCTCTTCACGACCAACTTCGTCTCCTCTAAAACTTCTAAAACTCTCTCGCTGTCCACAAAAATAATAATCACGTCAAACTCTTTCGTGTTTGCAAAATCTGGCAACACAGTCACGCTGACGCGTTGCGGATCCATCTTTTCGATGCACTCAAACGCGAACTGCGTGCTCGCGAATCGCTTATCTCCGGTGATGAGCAAAGAGAGATTCGTCTCCGCTACGCTCACCAACCCTTCCAAGGAGCTCCTCAGGTGTCTAATTTCATCGTTTTCGTCGTCCTCCTCTTCCTTTTCGTCGTGGTTATCGTTATCGTCGTCGTTGTTATTATTCGCGCTCTTTTTCTCGTTGGTGGCTTTTATGGCCAACTGCAACTGTTCCCGAAGTTCTTTCCTCATGGACGGTAAATCGTTCCCCGTCGTCGGTGATTTGATGGGGAACGGCGGCATTGGATCCGACGGCGGCGAAGACGACGACATGATGATTGTGATTTTCTTTCTCTCTCTCGCGCGCGCGTGCGTGTGGAAGAGTGTTGCGCGCGTGGGGGTCTTTTTGGAAAAAGGTTGTTATTTCCCCAAACTTTATTGTTTAGGGTTTCTTCTGGTATTTTGTCGTCGTTTTCTTCGTTTCTCGAACCTTCGAACGCTTGAGAAGAAAACGCTTCCTATCTCTCTCTCTATCTATCATACGTTGAGAGAGAGAGAGAGAGAGAGCACATACATATACATACATATCAGCACTTGCCGGAGAGAAAGACATTACCAAGCGTAAAACAATGTCTTTCATCCCTGGATTGCACTCGTTCGATGGTAACTCCAACCGGCAAAAGAAGATTGATTTGTCCGGGAACAGGAACAAGCGGACAACGAGTAACGGTGTGGGATTAGGGACGCAAACGAGGAGCGACGGGAACGCGTCGCGAATGCGCGCGAGTGGTTTTGGTAGCGGCGGCAGCGATAGCGGTAGGAATTTGACGAAAGAAGAAACGCTTTTGCAAGCGAAGCGGGAACGAGAGCGGCGACATCGCGCGCGAGTGGAGTTGAAAGCAGCTTTGGTGTTTCAGAAGCACCGGAGGAGCGCGAAGGCGTTGAGATTGGCAAAGGAGCGGATGAGAGCGGAGGAAGAGAAAATGGAGAGGGACAGAGACGACGGTAGCGATGTGTGTTTAGAGTGCTCGTCCTTGGGACGTGGCGCGTGTTCGTGCGCTGCTTTTGGGCATTTACGGCGATTGACGTTTTACGCTTCTTCGTCCTCTTCGGCGGTGCCTTCGGGCGACGACGACGAGGAGAGGATGGATGAAGACGGGACGATGAATGTGAGTCGAGATGGTGTCGTACGCATTCGTCGCGTGCGAGATATGGAAGCGATGAGCAAAGTTTTGCGCGCGTTGCTCCCGGCCTGGGTAGACGGAGAGAAAGCTGAGTCAGTCGACGAGGCAAAAAGGAGGATACGGAGAAGAATACTAGGGAGAGCGCTGCGATGGTGTTTGCGACAGCTGAGCGAGACAATAGATGATTTTGAACGAGAGCTTAGTGGTGGCGATGAGCATGGAACAGCAATAAATAGTGTTAGTAAACGTGCACTAGCAGAACTGACGTGCGAATACCTTCTTGGATACGGAGATGCATCGGATGCGTTGATTAGGGGAGTTGCGAAGGATGAATGGAGGAATGTCAAAGGGGCCGTTTCGTTCACGAATGACATCGTTAAAAATTTAGTGAGGAATCGAGCCGATGGTATCTTCGCGGAACGCGCTTTGTTTACATTGATCAGTGAAATCGGGCGCGTCGCGTTAGAAGATGCGGATAGACGAAGAAGAGAAGAAGAAGAAGAAGATGCAATGGATGTTGGACTTTCGTCAGAGCCTACTAGGTGTTGGGGTGAATCGTTCGCCATACAAGTTTTTACTTGCCCTCTTGTCTTTCGAAAATTACTCAGCCATCACACCGAATCGGAGGATTCCCTTCTCTCTTCATCAGATGCAAGATTCTTTGCACCAACCGCAACGCTCTTCCTTCGAGCTTTCTCTACTCCAAATGATGATCTTCTGGACGGGCACGTTGGAGAGGAAGGATATTCGCGAATTGCGTGGTCGTTGGGTAACATTTGCGAATGGTCGCGAACGCCAGAATTCGGTGTCGGCTGCAAGGAAGGATTGGCTAATAGCTTTGAAAATGCTTTACTGTTTGCAAATGCGTGTGGGGTTCTAGTTGACGCTTTACCACTGTCAGCGTTGCCGGTTGACGACGAAAACCATTATTCGTCGAGCTTTTCAAGAAATGACAACGGAAGGAGTACATTATTCGATAGTGACGACGAGGAATTCAACGAGAAATCACTTCGTCCAACAAAAGGCTCGTTAGCAAAGAAAGGTGGTTGTGTATTTGACACGGTCGAGATGCCACCGCTATTGAAGCGACAGCTCGCATCACTTTGGAATCCGCCTTCTTCGATACTTTCTTCGCAACTTGCGCGTGCGTGCGCAGTCGACTTAGACAAAGAAGAAGGTGATATGAGAGAAAAGAATACCGCAAAAATTGCAAAGTATATCCTCGGGATTTCGAGTGTACTCAGGGGAAAAGATCGCGTGTACTTTCTCGCCTCGTTCGCGTTCCAATGCGCAGATATCACGCGGAACTTGTGGCTCAGCGTGTCTCGGCAATATGCTAAAAATCCGAAAGATACAATTCGCGATCCGAAATGGCGCGAACAATTGGGTGCTTTTTCCGAAATATATGCCGTGCACGCTCAAACTGCCGACGACGAGGAGTTTTATGTCATAGGCAAACCGCTTACGATTGACGAATCGAAGTTTCTCGTTGAAATTGCGAAGAACACGTTATGGTTCCAATTATGGGAAGATCCATTTAGTAACGGTGGAGGTTCAAACGGTCGTAACAACAACCGAACAATAAGAACGGAAGATTGTCAAATCGAAGCTACCGCGTCTGTGCTACAAAACCTGTTCGATCGCAACGGTCGACGTCAGTTCGCGCCCCCAGAGTTGTTCTATGCCGTCGAATTGTGCGGTGGCGTGGATTCTGGTTTTTTAACACCGGCGGTGGAGTCCTTCCTCCGAGAATTCGGCGAAGGAGGGCGGAAATCGAGAGCGTCGAATGTTTTGAATAAATGTTCGTGTTTAGCACCGTTTGAGGTTAGAGTCAGAGCTTTTGGCACGGCGACTGAGAAATTTCGCCGAGAGGAAATGGGAATGAGTGCGATGAATGCCAGAAACTCAGAAGCGTCTTGGTTGATGAACAGCATGCAAAATAGTAAGATGCACATCACTGTTGAAAGAGGAAAGGTACTAAGACAAGGATTTAAGCAACTCTTTCTCGACCAAGCTTCTTCTAGTCATCCATCGATTGCCATGCGAAAATGTGTGGAGGCTTTACAAGGAAATGTTCGAGTGAAGTTTATCAACGAACACGGCGCGGAAGAGGCAGGCGTCGACGGTGGAGGTTTGTTCAAAGATTTCTTGAGCGCGACGGTAGAAGAGGCGTTTGATCCAAAGGAAGGGAACTTTCTGTTTTGCGAGACCCCAGATAGGACGCTGTATCCAAACCCAAGATATGCGAACGCGTTGGAAAAGCAGTTTTCAGAAGCTGGCAACGAAGGGGACGAAATAATGGTTACGTACGACAGCAACGAAGAGGGCGACAGAGAGAGGTGGCTCGTGTACTCCTATTTCTATTTAGGAGCCATTCTTGGTAAAGCTTGCGGAGAAGGCATTCTTTTAGATGCGCCGCTCGCGGGCTTCTTTCTCTCCAAGTTACGAGGCAAACCTCCCGCGCTTTCAGATTTGACAACGTTTGACCCCGAAGTCTACAGGAATCTTATCATGCTTAAAGGATTCAATGAAAGCGACTTTGATAATTTAGAGCTTTATTTTGTCGCGCTCGATCGCTCAAATGCGAATCCAGAAAGTCCGAGGTACGTCGATTTAGTTCCAAATGGATCGAACATCCGCGTGAACAAGAAGAATTATCCATCATATTTACATGCGATGGCAACATATTTACTCGACGGTCAGATTCGCATGCAATCAGCAGCTTTCGTCGAAGGTTTTCGTGCCATGGTACGTCCATCGACACTGAAACTTTTCACTCCCGCTGAATTAGGATTGTTAATATCCGGTTCCGGTGGTGGCGTGGACGTGGACGATCTCGCGCGATCGTCGCATTACATGGGAGGATACGACGCTGACCATCCAGTCATTCAAAGACTCTGGCGCGTGACGCGAAATATGAGCAAAGAAAATCAAAGAAAACTTTTGAAGTTTGTCACTTCGAGCGCAAACACTCCTTTATTAGGTTTTAGCGCGTTGAACCCGCCCTTTTGCATCCACCGTGCAGCGTCTGGGAGTGACGCTAACTCCGTGGCAGATGTGACAAGACTCCCCAGCGCGGCGACGTGTATGAACCTCTTAAAACTGCCGCCATACGATACGGACGAAGAGATGGAAAAGAAACTAGTGTACGCCATATCAAATGCAAAAGCGTTTGATCTTTCCTAGGTATTCATAAATAAGAACAATTTGTACAACAACACATCATGCTAGGTATTGATATAAAAAGGCTATTCAAATACATACATCAACACGATAGCAACGCCGATTGCGGTCAAATATTTTCGTATATAAATAGTACTCACAGAGGATGAGGACGAAGATGGTGATGGCGAAGCTACGCTTTGACACCGATCACCAGTGAAACCATCAGTGCACGCACAGCTATACCCTTTGCCTTGGACATTAGTACAAACGCCATCGTTTTCGCACGGTTGCGGGAGGCATTTGTGACATAACCAACCACTCATGAGTAACATGTCATTGTCGCAGTCGTCGTCGCACGCCATGCAACTATCCGTCATGCCATACGAATAGCTAAGCATAGTCGTGTTCAAATACCCGTCATCGTGTTCGACGTGTACTGCGACACCCAGGGAGGTAGGCAGTGCTGGGCATAAATCTGTGGATCCGTCCGCCGGTACCGTACCGAAATCTATCACATTCCCGCTCGGGATTGTGCCCGTGCTTCCACTACACTTCTGCGCTGTCGTAGACACGTCGATATATCGCAACGAATTCGATGAGCGACACACGTACCATAATTTATTCGAAGACGGTTGGAATGCGATCCCACCCAATGCCATCGATCCGGTTTCAAACGTATCGAGTAATACACCGGACGTTTTCTGGAACGCCTTGATTTTACCGGAGCCATACTCTGAGACATACAAAACGTTTTCGTGGATGGCTATGCCCGATGGTTTATCTAAATCTTCGATAAACGTTCTAAATTGTGCGCAACCAAACACGGAATATTCGAAACTTGCTTTCTGCGAAGACCAAGACGTGTATTCGCCGCCTAAATCACTCCGTGCGTTATACGCAAACCTACCCGAATCTGCGTTTAAAATTATGACTCGGTTATTCCCAGTATCCGCAATATAAACTGCTCGCGTTGCGCTATCAACGACTATGTGCGAAGGCACGTCCGCTTCTCGTTTCAATCTGACTTCGTCGTATCTACGAACATTAGCTAAATCGTGGTCTAAACTTTTCGGCCCGTGGGGCTTCTCAAAATCATATCGAACTAAAGTGTTATGATACCCATCGAACGCCCAAAAAACGTTGCCGTAACTCGTTTGAGATTCACCATCATGCGCAATGCCCATGCACAAAGGTGTCGCGTGAAGCATATCCTCGTGCGTGAGAAAGCACGATTTAATCGATTGATCATTTGTACGCGCATCGCATTTCTCCCCATTCAGATCGATGTTGATGTCTTCTGACGTTGGTACGATCCCAGAATCGTACAACGTTGGTCCCATGAAATAGTTAGGCGTTTTCATCCCATCGTAGTCGTTCGACGATTCTTGACACGTGGCGAAATTACCATCTAAACCGAACGCGATTTGACTCACTTTATCTAAATAATGATACTTTGCCCTATCTGTGACTGACCTCGACGTTATAGCGGTTGTTTTTGTGGCGTCATCTAGAGTGACCAATCGCATCGAGTCATCACCAGCCGTCGCGATCCATATTTCATTTTCACCGTTGAACGATAAAGCTCTGGGCGTCTTCAATCCAGTTTCGACAACTTTCACAGAACCTCGGTTTGTTTGCGGCCCAAACGGGTCCACGCAGTAATCCCCCGCGTTTGCGCTGGTCACCGCGATCCCATCCGCCACAAACGATTCATCTTTCGCTCTCACCCTTTCCTTCAACACGTTACTCGCTTTTCTGTCCTCGTCACAACTCGCGGTAATATTCAGCATCAAACTCGTCACGACGCTCGACAAACTTTCTTCGCCTTCTTGATCGGCTGTCCCCGGTAAAAATTTCGCCACCCGCATGCAATGATCCAAAACTGCATATTGCGGATGTACCGCCGCATCAAAAAACGAATACGTCAAACTTCTGTCTCTATCATCAATCATTAAGGGATAAGTCCCACCCATACTATTCACAGCCACCGAACTCGCATCGTGCGTCATCCACGCGTCGCAAACGCCCGCGTTGACGCCATTCTTTAGTGAAATGACCGTGGCCACGTGCGACGTCGCCCCTGCCGTTTCGTAAAAGTCATAAAAGTTCTTCAAATACGTCGTCAACGTCGGATAATCAAACCTCCCTGGCGTGCATCCTGTAAAATATGTCCCAATAATGGTGACGTATCTGTGCCCATTTGCGTTTTGACGATAGTCGAAATCAGAGAGGGAAACCGTTGTTAGAGCATTCGCATTCGTGGAACACACCGCGTGCGAACGGGATAAAACATCCAGAGGCAAAACATCATTCTCTTGCCAAAAACCACCGCCGCCGTACGCGTGCGCGTAAAACGAGTCTCTCTTCGTCGCGATGTTCGCGAACAAACACGTCACGAAGACTGCGACGTAATAATAATGATAGGGGATTGTTCGGATAACTCGAGAGGAACACGAGAAAGAATGGAAGCGTCTCAAAGCGCGCTCGCCATCCCGGCTTTCACGGCTCCGTCGTTGTTTCCCATTCGTCATCTGCGCGTACGTGTGTGGAGATAAATGCGCTTAAATATATGCTTTCTCGATGCTGGTCTTTCTATCGCCTCGCGTTTCGCGCAAATTCTGACGACGTCAGAGTTTGCGTCAAAAAAATAAGCGCAAGAAAAGATACAGAAAAGCGTAAACAATGCGCGATACCATCAACGCGAAGAAGAGAACGCGCGAATTCGACGATGAAAGCGACGACACCATCGACGCCCGTTCGTTGCTCCACGAGCTCTCCGCGAAGCACAACGACTTGTTCAGAAGTCACGTCGTGACAAAACTCGACAGCAACTCAGCTAAGTGTTTTTCTCTATGCGCGCGGTGGTGTAAAGAAGACGTTCTTGCGACGAAACTGGTGATCAGTAAAGACTTCAAGATACACGACCGGACATCGTTGCAGTTGGCGGTGAAACTTGGGATGCCTCTGACGGTCTCGATGTTCAATCGAGCGATTGAACAAGGCGACAGAAACGATAAAGTGTGCTCTATGTTATTGAAGGATTTCAGTTGCAAAGTTGATTCGACGTGCGCAAGTTGCGCGGCGAGGTTCGGCAGGATTACCGTATTAGAGTTGCTCATGGAAGCAAAAGTTGAGTTTACTTATAACGCGATGACGAGAGCGGCGTTTGAGGGCCACTGGGACGTCGTGCGCTGGCTAAGAGAGAGGGCGTGTCCGTGGAAGAAGAGTTTGATTTACTCTCTCGCTCTGGTAAAAAATGGAAAGCACATGGTGAGATATCTGGAAAGGCAGTCGTGTTTGCCGACCGATGCTTATTCTGAAGATGAAGAAGATGCGGTGTAAAAGGCGCTTACGACGAGTTACGAGGACGATAATGACGTATGAAGATGAATTTATCACGCTAAACGTTTCGTAGTACTTACTATTAAAATACAAAGTCTGATATGATGTAATTTCTCACTCTTCCTCTTCTTCATCCTCGTTGTCGCTATCATTGCTCTCTTGTCGCGGTTGACTTCCGTCCGTTTCAAGTTCGCTCAGCTGATTCGCGACGCGTTCTGAAATTTTTTCCGACCGAATCCATTTACTTTTTGCGCCTAAATCCAACTTCCACACGTCGTCCAAAACAACTTCCACGTCGCCGACTTCAACGATGCCGCCATATAGCCACATGTCATTTCCAACGACACACACAGCCGCATTGATACGACCTCTCGGTTTTGCCGTCGCTTTAGGCGCTTCTTCTCCCGTCCCGGGTGAATAAAGTAGCTCGGAAACGACGCCGCCGACTCGGTACAGTTTCATGGCTTTTCTCACGCGATGTCCACGAAAGGTGGCCTGAATGCGCACGGCAGCCTTTTCGCGGTCTGATAAACGCACGTTAAAGTTTTCGTTGCCTTCGAGTTCACCCGCGGCTATCTTTCGCGCTTCTTCGCGCGACTCTTCTTCCGTTTTCACTTTTTCGTTCTTTTCTGCGAAGAGCGTGAGCGGGAACCACTTTTCCGTGTTGTAATTGAACGTGAACGCGTCTTGGAGAAACTCAGAAACGATGACGTCTCCTTTTTTAATCTCGTGGTCGACGACGCCGCCAAACATTATCAAACGTTTCCTCGCGAGGTGCACCACCGAGGACGCCCCGGCGCGAGCGCGTGGTGCGAGTCCTGCTTTTTTCACCTTTTGCCATTTCTTGTTCCCGTAAATGTCCAGCTTCCAACAATCCTCGCGAGTAATCGCTCTTTCCATCGCGCCAAAATCTTCCAAATCTCGAGGGTCGGTATCCTCGTCTGGCTCTTCCACGTGTTTACAATACCCGCCGTAGACGTACAAGTACGTCTTTTCTTCTTCTTGTTCATCACCATTGTTTTCTTTACTGCTATTATCCTTACTATTTGAACCAACGGTACTCACGCACACGTGGCACGCCGACCGCGCGCTCGGCCCACTCAAACCTGTCCCTCCTTTCACCAACACTCTCCACTTCTTCGTTTCGAAATCGAACGCGTAACAATCGTTAAAATACCGAATCTCCTCGGCGGCGTCGTAAAATCCACCAAACACGATGAAATCCGTCTTGGTCGCCGCGCACCGACTCCCCGACCTCGCAGAAGGACCACCGTTCTTCGGCCCACTCTCCAACTGTTCCCAGGCGTTTGACTCGCAATCGAATCGCCAAAAGTCCGAGTAATGCTTGAACTTCTCCTGGTTCGGCGAGGTGAACTCGCCTCCAAATACGTACACGTACCCTTTCACGTAACACGCGCAGTGCCCGCTTCTCGGCGGCGGCGAATTCAACGAGTTTATTTTCGTCCACGTCGGCACGGCGTGTTTCCCACCTTTCTTTCCAGCACTCGCAGACGGCGGCACAAACTTATACATGTCGTTAAACACGCGCGTTTTGGTCGTCTTCTCTCCTCCGCTCTCCGTCTCTTCTCCATATTCGCCGCCAAAAAGATACGCCGCTCCACTCGTCGTCGTCGTCGCCGTAAACGTGCAGCTCGCTCTCCCGGGTTCCGGCCTGCCGCAGTTCTCCTCTATCACCACCTCCGTCTTTTCCGAATCTCTCAACGAGAGCTCTCGAAGTATCCTCTCGATGTCGTTCTCCTCGTCCGCGTCTTTACTCCTCCCTTTTTTCTTCGCGCGATTCTGCTCCGTTTTCCTCTCCGTTTTCGCCTGGCCGGAGAGTTTTGTCGCGGAAACTTTCCCGAGCTTCTTGTCGTGCTTCTTCCGCTTATCGCGACCGCCGCCCATGTGTGAGTGTTGCTGATGGCGCGATGTCGAAGCGGTCTCGTTCCCGACGCCGCCTCGTCGGGGTGTGCGTCCGTTCTTTTTTAACAGGAAAGTTCCCCGCCCAAAAGTCTGCTTTTTATTAGTTTAGGGTGTAGTTAATAAGTCGATTCGGAAAGCACGAAGCACCGCGTCATACGAAAGACAGAAAAGCGCAGGAGTTTTAAAAAGTAAGAGAGAACCCAAAAGATGAATCTCGAAGAGTGGTACTTCCAAACGCCGATCGTCACTCGGTGTTACCTGACCATGTCGTTCTTAATCACCGCCGGGTGCGCGTTAGAGGTGAGCGCAAACACTTTTTCTTCTTCTTCTTCTTCTTCTTCTTCCTTCGATTTTTTCTTCTTCTTCTTCTTCTCGAAATGAAACGAAAACTGACGCGCGTCCGCTCTTTCGACGAAACAGGTCATATCTCCGTTCTCGGTGTACTTCAACTCGAACCTCGTCTTCCGCGAGTACCAACTTTGGAGATTAATCACCAACTTTTTCTTCTTTGGCGCGTTGGGTTTGGATTTCATATTCCACATGTTCTTCCTGGCGAGATATTGCCGAATGCTCGAGGAAGGGACGTTTCGAGGGAAATCCGCGGATTTCTTTTGGATGCTCATGTTCGGTGCGAGTTTGCTGACAATGATCGCGCCGTTCGTGAACGTGCAATTTTTAGGAAGCAGCTTAACGTTTATGATGGTGTACGTTTGGGGGCGGAAGAATGAAAACGTGAACATGTCCTTTCTCGGATTGTTTTCGTTCACGGCGCCGTATTTACCGTGGGTGTTGCTGGCGTTTAGTACTTTTTTGGGATCGAGTCCGGTGGTGGATTTGCTGGGCTGCGCTGTTGGGCATCTGTATTTCTTCTTGTGGAGCGTGTATCCGGAGATGACCGGGCGTAGAGTGGTGAAGACGCCGAAAGTTGTAAAATTCTTGTTTCGGGAAAACGTAGGAAGTGACGTGAACATTCGGTTAGCAGGTAGAGGTTTTCGAGGAGAAGACGACGAAGAACAGGACGAAAGGGGAGTGCTGAGAAGAGCCGGGGTTATATTTGGACAGCAAAGAGACGAACCGAGGAGAGCGAACCGCGAGAGTAGCAGCGACTCGGATGAGGACGAAGAGCAGCAGGAAGAGAACGACGGGAGTATTCGTAATACCACCACCAACAGCAATGAAGAAAATCATAGCTTACGTAGACGCGAAATAGCGGCAAGCGCTGCTGAAAATAGAAGGCGAGAGTGGTACGACGAGTGATACAACAACACTAAAATAGTCTAGGAATACGATTGTAAAAATACACATTGAACAAGTCAAATAGATGATCACCTAAGAAGAATTTGTACTACAAGTGCTTTTCTGCTGACTAATACACCAAAGCTCGCTGCACGAGGCGCATGGCCGCATTACTAAGGTTTGCATCGACACTCACCACGGTTACTCGAAACCTCGCATTATTAGTCGCATCAGATTCTAAACGGAGAGATACAGGCAACTCACCGTTTTGCTCGCTGAAGAACCGAGCGCCAAAAACGGCGTTGGCAGGATTGGGATCTAAGCGCTCGTGAATCGTCCACTTCGCATTTTGCAAGACGTTGCACACGGTCGAAAGACCAGCACATTGAGCGTTCACGTCGATAACTTTCTGTTTCTGCGCAATCGCAGACATTTGGTGCCACTTGGCAAAAAAGTCTTGCGGTTGCGTCTGTTGCGCGACGGAGTAAAATTTTGCCGCGTGAATCGGAAGCTCGATGGGGGCGATTTCTCTACCATCAAAAGCGACGACTAATTTCGGCGCGTTGACGAAAACTGCGTAACACGTGCACTGCATTTGACACTGCGCTTGCATTTTAGGACCAATATCTTGAGGCAACGGCGCGAGTTGTGTTCTCACTTCCGGTATGTCGTCCACTGAGAGCGAAAATCGAACATTCTTCTCGGTTTTGTTTCCGAGATACAACGCTAAACGACCTCGAGAACCTTGCCATTTACTTTTGATCCCGATTTGAAGCTCGGCATCTTCGTATAACACGCCCGAATCTTGCGAGAGAAGCTTTCGTACGCATTCTTCGACGTTCACCGTCGGCTCGAGGAACCTCTTTCTCTGTTGTTGAGGTTGCTGTTGCACTGGGGCGATGCCGAATGGATCGTCAAAGCCGCCAACTAACGAGGCGAGGTCTTGCTGTTGCGAAGGCAGTTGTTGCTGTTTTTGCTGCGCCGGTGGTAATGCAGCAGCGGCAGCAGCAGCTCCATTCCCCCCAATATTCAATCCGAACGGATCATTATTGTTGCTATTCGTAGCTGTTGTTGAAACATTCGAAGCACCTCCTCCTCCGCCAAGCATCAAGCCTCCGAGCAAGTCGTCTAAAGCTGCTGAAGTGGAGGCGTTGACAGTAGAGGAAGCAGCCCCACTTGGAGGCAACGATATCGATGGTTTACTGATACCCCCTCCAGTGCCTACATTTTTCGGTTTCGACGACGGCAATCCCAATAATTCGTCTAAATCAATCGTGCCACCCGCAGTCACCGCTTCTTCCTCCTCTTCTTCTTCCGCAATCGCTCCTAAATCTAACATGTTGTTGCTGTTCCCGCCGCTTCTCTTCTCGACGCTCTTGTATTCAACCGGTGCTCGTTCCGAAGCGAAGATAGAGTCGTCTTCGCCGTCTGCAGTTTGCACCATCTTCTCGAGCCAGGAGTCTCTCTTCGGATACTCTGGCATCGGCTCCAAAGCTTTGAACATCGCTGCATCGCCGCTTTTGATGATCCCAAGGTACTCCGAGCATCTCTGTTGCAACTCTTCGTCGATATCCGTCATGCAGGATTGAAGACCATCCAATATGAGCTGTTTTGAAGCCGCATCGCACCCTTTGCGACAACATATTTTACATAAGCTCGAGGCTAAAATTTGTCGAGTGCGACAGTCCAAAGATTGTCGTAAGCCTAAAATGAGTATAGGCACGTATCTACTCACGGAGCAGTGCTGCTCGTTCGCAATCAAGTAGCCAAACTCACCTAATAAGTAACCGGCAGCTTTCAAAAGCATGTCGTGCGGCGGCGTTTCGCGACGCGTGCCATTCGATTGTGGTACTTGTTGACGTTGCGGTGCGGACGCTTCGCCGAAAAAGTCAACGACATCGGCGCTACCACCATTCGTGATCGCTCCGCTACTCCCAAGTACGTTATTGAATCCACTAATATCATGCACATTCTCTTTATTTCTCTCGTTTGCAGCTTTTGCACCACCAAGCAATTTCCCCAACGCTAATTTAGCCGCCTGCGCGTGTAAACTCGGGTCGTTTGTGATGACTTGCACCAATCGAAACCAGACGTCGTCCGAAATTACATCGTAATCGCAATCACCGAGTTTATCGATCAACTGCATCGCTACCGACGCGTACCACAAACGATCGTTTTCGCTGAAACGCTCGGCTAAAATCATGCACTTCAATGCCAACTCTTCTTGAATCTCGTAATCGTCGTCGCGATCCTCGACGTACTGCAATAAATCGCCAACAATCTCCCTAGCGTTCGTGTGATCGCACATCGCGAACAACAAACCCAGCGCTCTCTTTCGGATACTCACGTCTGTGCTTCGCAACGCTTCCACGATGGTTTCCCTCAAAGGCTTTACCGCCTCTAACGTGTCTGGACTACTCGCTAACCTCACCAACGCTGACAAACCTAAATACCTAACGTTCGGCTCCTTCGTGTTCCTCGCAAACTCACCCAACTGCGTCGCGCACTGATCCAACAACTCGTTGGAAAACTCTAACGATGTCGTCAACGCGATAACTTCGAACAAAACTGCATTCAACGCGTTGTTTTTGTTTACGTTGGCCACCTTCTCAGTGCCGGTCAAAATTTTCTTCAAAATGGCCAGCTCCGCGCCCAAAGTCTCCGCATCGTCCGGCGTTGGAAACTTCCGCAAAACACGCATAATTCTCGCTTGTAACCATGGCGCGGGAATCCCGTAATACAAATATTCCGGCAAAACGTCTCGATTCCTCACCACTCTGTCCAACAACTTCACCAAAGGCGACACGCAGTTCTCGTATCCGCGATAATCCCCCACCGAGACGATCCCATCCAACAACGTCACCACGGCCAAGCAAATTCCCAAATCCTTCTCCTCCAGCAAATACGCCATCTTTCCCGAAAACTCATCAGGATTCAAAATTTCCGGCATCTTCCGGAACAACCTCAACAAACACAACGCCGCCTTCTTCCTCACCACGGGCCGAATCGTCGTCGACAACAAAATATTCAACACATCCCCGGCTAAACTTTCCGCAAACTCCGCCCCACCGACGTTCGCGATGCACGCCAACGCCAAACACTGAAACGATTCGTTCTTCGACACCACGTCGTTCCTCACGCTATTAATCGCCATGCGCAAAAAATCGTTCGACTCGTTCAAAATAACCGACGTGACCATATACCCAACCTGTTTTTCCGCGTATTTCGGTTGACTAATCAACGAAACCGCCTCCGCGTGCCCAACGTCGCACTCGTATCCCAACATGGATATGTAGAGGAGTTTGAGGATGTACTTTTTCCGGTCGTACGGCACGAGTTGGTCCATTTTTTTAAACTTTCTTCGCAGTTTGGCGAGTTCTTCAACCACGATCAATCTCTCCTCCTCCTGTCGTGTGGATTGCAGAGACGCATTCAGTCAGAGCGAAAGAGAGAAGAAACTGTCAGCACAAAACGCCACGGGCTAAACGACCGCAGAAACGCGCGCGCGCACACACACGGAGAGAAAGAAAAGTAACACGAACGGTCGCGAAAATGCCGACGGTGAACGTTCAAAAGCACAAACGAAGGAAGGTCAAGAGATCTGATGCACAAAAATTTCCGACGGCTCTCTCTCTCTCTCTTCATTCCGCGACGAGATTTTTGCGCGCTCTCGCGTCCGTCGGGACCGAGGAGGAAACGAATATATATACATATATGTATGAATTAGATTGCCGCGCACGAACCTGATTGGCGCAGTTCCGGATCTTCTCCACGAACTTGGTGAGCCCTCGCATGCCGCCGAGGAATTTCGTCGACATATTTGTTGTCGTGTGCGTATTTCTTCGCCTAAACTGCCGAGCGTGCTTTGAATATTTTTTTTTTTAAAGTGTGTTTAGGGTAGCAAATTCATCTATTTCGGCCAGTTTTTCTTCGATGGACAGTTTTATCTGGCCGAAATAGATGAATTTGCTACCCTAAATTTTTATTTTAACACCCCTCCTTCGCCTTCTCTTTTCAAAGAGAGACGTTGTTGCTCCCAAACGAACGTAAATAAAAACACGTTTACCACCGAGTCCCTCTCAGTTCATCATTACTCCGTGGTTGACACTGCTTTTTATGGATTTTATTTCTAGTGATAGCGCACGGGAGGTCGGTTTTTAGCTCTGTTTTGAGAGGCCTTTTTTGGGGGTGCTTTTCCTTTTGTGTATTTTAGGGGAAAATACCTAAAAATTGGGTAACAAATTCCAACTGTAAACACTTTTGCCGTAAAATTTCCCCCCCACTACTCGTAAACTTTGCGCGTCGCTCTTCTTTTCTTCGCGCGATGATGATACCGACGTCTGCCGCGTCGTTCTCCTCTCACTCTTCAAAATCCGTCGGCATCATCAAAGGCCTGACGTACACCATCGCCGACCGTTTGTACGTCTCTCTGACGAACAACGTCCAAGCGAACGTGAGAACGTTGATGCAAACGCGCGGGCCTTCTTTTGCTTTCTCGTTGGAAAAGGTATCGAGAGAACCATCGGTGGAGGAGGTTTGTCGAGTGATCGACGAGTATTATAACTCGGAAGGAAAGATTGTCGTCGGCATGGGCGAGAACGACGAAGGAATAACGTTCGCGGGGGTTGGAGAACCGCTTTTGAGAGTGAGCGAGTTAGAAGAAATTGTAGATAAAGTTCGACAGAAACGACACGGCGCGGTGATGCGGCTGATTACGAACGGCGTGCACGACGTCTCTGTCGCCGAACGCGCGGCGAAATTAAAGTTGGACAAGTACACCGTGGCACTTACGAGCGCGGATCCAGTACAATGGAAAAGGTTGACGTATGCTGATGATACGAATGATGAGCGACAACAGGGCGCAGACTTTACGCTTTCGGAATGGTGCGCGTTCGTAGACGCGCTCACGCAGAGCGGAAGGAAAGTTGAGGTTACGACGCCAGTCGCGCCGGGAGTGGACGTGAATCTAGCGAGAGAATTAGCAACGTCGCTCGGGGCAGTTGAGTTTCGGACGAGAGAATATTTTGCGTGAGTTTCTCGCGTTTTCGATGCTAGTTTTTTCGCGAACAGTCATGATGTCGTGTGTAATTAAATAGCGCAAAATTAGACTAGAACTTTCTTGTACTTTAATCGATCGAACGCAGTCAAACCTCCTTTCTCCCACAAGTACATCGCCCCACAATACGAAACCGCCAACAAGCTCCCAACGCCGCAAGCGTAATTCGAAATAGCATAGTCGCCGTCAAAAGCGATGGCAATCAACGGATACTGCAGCGTAGAAAACACCGCACTGATAAACATCCCCCACCCGACTAATAAACCGTAATACTTATACCCAAACATCTTCCCGATGGAACTAAAAAACATCGCAAAAACAATCAAGCGACCGACTGCGTACAAAACTAAACCTACGCTGTGCGCTTCTAACGCTATATTTGTTCCTCCCAACTGTAACACGAAAAAACTTGAACCGACTGCAATCGACGCAAATGCCATGGTTATCCCTAATCCAAACGTATCCGCCACCATCCCTCCGACTGGCGCACAAAACGCAGCTAAACCATACACCATCGCAAATGCGTTCGTCATCGTCCCATCATCGTCTCCTAATCTTTCTAAATGCCACCCGATGCTCCCGACGTAATATTGAAACGGCGTCACGAGTACCGTAAACCACAACACTAAGCCGATGTACTCCTTCGTCCGCATTTGCTCTTTGCCACTCAAATGCACCGTCACCGTCCCATCGATCGGGTCCACAACATTTTCTGCACTCTCTGTCGCTTTCTTATCTTTCTCGCTCACGAAACTTGCCGATTTCGGCAACGTCCAAAAAGCCAACGCGAGCATGCACCCAACCGCTCCCGCGAAGACGCCGCCGTACGCCACCGTCAACTCGCCTTTCTCGCTCGTTTTTTTTGCAATGCCAACCAACACCGCGTATACTACCCCACTCACTTGAAACGCACCGCTCAACCCAGACATGAATAACGCTGAATTTTTCGGAAATAACTGCGCCACCGGTTGCACGCACAACTGCGCTCCAGAACCGAGTCCAAGTAAGAACAAGTTCACGCCCAAGGCGTATTCGTTCGATACGGATTGAAACGCGATACCAAACGCCCCGCAAATCACACACACGAATGAAACTTGCGCGATTAATCTCGTGCCAAATCTATCGCGTAAAATCCCAAAAATTAATCTCCCGCCTTGGACGGACCAGGCGCCGGCGGTGTAGGCGGCGCCGAGCTTTTTCTCGGGAATCGTAGTTCCCAGATGGAGTAATTGTCTGCGCAAAGCCGGGTAGCCGTAAATGGTGCCACCTACGAGAGAGGTGGTGAGGAAACAGTAGAGGTACAGAAGAAGATTTTTAGTGCGCGCATTCTTTACCTCCTCTTCCTCCTCGTTCGAGGGGGAGAGGGACGGCATCGTTATTCGCGAGTGTTTCGTTTTGTTGTGAGTTGTGACTTGTGGTGTACTTATGACGTTTCCATTTCGCACACAAAAAAGATATTTGGAAGCTGTGCATAAAAATGATAAATCTTTACAAACTCTGTTTTACATCAATTCTGCGTCCTAGCTAACTGTGTCTATTCGCGGGCTTCTTTTTCTTATTGCTAGTATTGGTATTGGCGTTATCATCTAAAGCTGCTTGAACTTGCCTTCCGCTTTTCGTCGTCGCGTGTTTCGCCGGCGGCGGCGTTTCCGCAACCACCTCTTCGAGTTCCTGTTTCCGGCGACCGCTACCAGAGGCAGGGGTGAACTTAGGCCGGCGGTTGCTTTGAAGAGGAGTTTGTTCAATCACGAACGACTCGTTGTTGTTCACGTCCATAATACCAGCACCAATGGATGGAGGACGAGATCTTCGGCGCGCGCCTCCCGCTCTTCCTCCTCCGCTCGTCTGCATGGGCGTGCTTTCGACGATGTTGTGCGTGTCTGGAACTCTTCTCGGTGTACTGTCTATGCCACCACCAAATTGCCCCGATAAAGGCGTGCTTTGTACAGTGACTCGAGAGATGTTGCCTTTTTTCGAAGGCGGCAAAGGCGTCTGCAACGGCTGTTGAGAAAACGAGTGCGTCAACTGTCGAGGCTTTATGCCGACGTTACGAGAGGCGCCGATGACGGTACCATCCGTATCCCTTGCAAACCTGTTCTTTGGAACGGTGTTCAACCCCCCAATCATCGCATTTGCGTGAATGTGCGGATTTATGTTATTTACACCGTATTTGTTACTGTTTTGCAAACGAGACGCCACGTTTTGACGCCGTTGCTTCTCTCTCGCAGCTTTTGTTCTCGGCGAAAGCGGTTTCTGCTCGATGACGCGCGTTTGATTTGAGCGTACCGAGTTGAGAACTTTTTTTCGATCATCTTGTTGCTGAAATGCCGATGAAGCGGATGAGGTCGACGGTTGCACCTTTTGTACAAGCGCTAAAGCTGTGGTGCTGTTCACATTCGCTTGACCACCACCACTGCCACCCAACTTTCTTGGTGACCGACGGAGACCGACTGTTTCTTGCTGTTCCGTCGGAGCTTTCTTCTTCTTTGGCGGCGGCGAAAACGGAACGAGATTACTTTTTTTCGCAGCGGCGCTTTGATCTTCTTTACCATTGAGATTATTCTTCCCCAAGGTGAGTTGGTATCGTGAAGTTAATTTCGTCGAAACGTTCAGATCGTGCGCTATCATGGCAATGCACTCCGGGCAGAACTTACCATAATATGGTTCCACGTCGGATTCAAGAAGATTTTTTGTACCTTCCTCGAGTCCAAGAACGAAGAATATTTCCTTGACGAGCTTTGTGACCGCCTTTGCCGTTTCCTTCGCGGAAACAGAGTCTTCTTTGATTTCTTGCTGCTTCCGAGATGTCTTTTTCGTCCCGGATGCGCTGTTAGTGCCCGGTTTCATATTCGCAATGAACGGGTTCTCGTCGCCTTTAATCGAGCGCATGGCATGCAAAGTAAGCTTCAAATGAATCTGTATGAGATATTCTCGTCTCTTCAATCCTTTGTTTTCTTGCGACTTCATAGATCCAGTGAATTTCTTTTTCAATTCCTTTCGATCCAAACACAAAGTTTCCTTTGATTCCCTTAAAATTTCGCCCCACGCTTTACTGTTGCTCGTCTGGTCTACAACGCATCGGCGTTTTGCCAGCGAAACCGCGAGTCTTTTGACAATATTTCTAGAAAACGCTCCTAAATCTGGATCTCTAGCGTCGTTTGGTTTCGTGCACTTGTTTTCGATGAACTCATCGTACGCCCTTTTCGCAGAGATAAAACAATCCGGCTCTGGACCAACCGTCCAAAGTTCAATTTTCGTATCCTTCTTCTTACTTGCCGGGGTGGTGTGCGTGCTCTTCGCAACTTTTCGAGCTGGACTTTTGAACGTTTTCTTCGGCGAAAACACAACATCGTCTTCGTCTTCAAAGTTAACCGTCGTTGCGCCTCGGGTGGTAGTTTGTTGACGTTTCTTTCTATCCGACCTCGAGGGCGAGAGAAGGCCCGGACCGCCGTTTGGAGTGCCGACACTTCTTCTCTTCCGTTTCATTGATGATGGCGGGCTTTTTGGTAAATCAAACGCGTTGGATTGATCGCGCACACGCGTAAACTTTTCCGGCGAACGCGGGTCCTCGTAGTCAACCATACCCTCATCTCCAGCACCCAAGCTTCTCTTTGATGTCGATATAAACTCGTTCTCGAATCGCGCGTCGAGCGCGTTTTTTAGAGGAAGTGAAGTTATCGCATCATTCGATCGAAGCACTCCTTTATCCATCTTCGCAGAACGGGAAATGGATGCGAGCAGTCTCATGCCCGCTGTTGCCGTCGCAGCTGCGCCCGTTCCTGAAGAAGTAAAAGAGCGTTTTTCACCGCCCATTTCGACTCCGTACCATTTTTCCAGACGTTCTACAATTGGTACCGAAGCAAGTGTATCTCTTGGCGTGATTCGTTCCGTCAAAGCGGCAAAGGCGCTCGAATAATACTCCTCGGTCGCATCTTCTTCTCTTCCATGATTGGCCATCTCATCCTTTACTCTCGCCTTATCGTCGCCTTCCTCCATCGCGACGTCGTCGAAGTGTTCCTTCGCTTCTTCAAATGTTGTCGACGTCGTGCGTTGTGACGATGGAATATCCAAGGATTGATTGTCTTCCTCGCAGTACTTGGCTAAACTTGTTGTCGTTGTCGTTGTTGTCGTTGTTGCCGTGTGCGTGGTCGTCGTCGTTGGCATTGTCTTTTTAGATCCGCCAATAGTGAGTTGAAAAAGTCTGGAAACATCTTCAAATGCTCGAAGCTTTTTCGTCTCACCGCCTTCGTTGAGCAGACTGAACGCATTTTTCAAAAGTTCTAGACTGTAACGATACTTTTGCTCTTCCTGTTGCTGTTCCAGAACGTCTCGCACGCCCTCTTTGCTTATTTCTTGAAAGATTTCACTCTCGTCCGCAAACGCAGGCGTTAAACTAAACGCCGTACGCGTCAATGGTTTCAGCACTGCTACTATTCTCTTCTCTTCTTTATCTTCTATGACGCCGTATTCTTCTTCGGAATCTGCGATTATTTCACATGTGGCGTACGCGTTTTTAACGCCCAGCGCGAGGAGTAATCCTTCACCGTTTCCATCGTTGACGTTGAATATCGTCGTTTTAGCGTAATCTAAACTCGAGAACGATACCGCGTCACGATCAAGGCACGCTTTGATGATGATTTTTTTCACGCCGGTGTTATGATGATTCTCGGAAGAAGAAGACGCCGTGGTCAGAGAAATTTCGCGACCGTCGCTAGATTGAACGAAAATTTCAGTCCTTCTCATCTCCTTAGTCTCTCTCCTCGTCGCTGACGGCGCTGGAGGATCGCTCTTTTTCACGTCGGTATCCGTCGATAAGAAATCATTCAAAAGCCAACACGATGGAACACTTAGGATAGCCGATGTCACCGCGTCCGCGCGAGCCGCGCACCCTCCGAATCGTTCGCGAAACAACGCGACGTATTCTCGTACGTCACTGTTATCGCCATCGTTTGAAACAGAATAACTCGATGCAAGTCGTAGACAGTGCGCCCGAATATTCTCGCGTTTCAATTGCACCTCAACGCCACGGAAATTGGCAAAGACTTCTTGATCAATTTTATATTCTTTGCATCTCTCTGAATGCGCATTCATGTCTACAAAATCGTCGTTCTCGCCATCCATGTTTGCTAAAACGATGAGCATTGAATATTTCTTCTTCTGCGCTTCTTCCTCGTCCGAGTCTTCGTCATCGTCGTCGTCGTCCTCATCCTCGTCACTCTCTGCAATACCACCAATGACATCGTCTCTTTCTTCAGCATCATCATCCGACCCGCTCGTTTCTACATCGCTATTATAGTACTCATCCGAGAGTGCGCTCGTGACGAAAGCGTCAACCTCTTCCTCCTCCTCGCCGTCCTCCAACTCCTCGTTTTCCTCTTCTTCATCCGGTTTCTCCATGTCCGCCAACGCTTGCATCACGTGCTTCGCCAAGTTCCCGAATCGCTCCCGTTTCCGTCTCCTCCGCATTTCACCGCTCCTATTTTCTACGCTAACATTGCTCAACATCTTCTCGTTGTCGCTCTCGTCTAGAATCTCCGTCAACTTTTCGTACACGCGCAAAAACCGTTTCGCGTTCTCCGCCGTGATCGATCGGAAATGTTCAATCGCCGCAGACGACGCGGATATCCCCTTTGTTTTCTTCTTCGTTTGACCTCCTCGTCTGCGTTTTTTCCCCGCGCCGCCGCCGAAACTCGCATTCGTCGTGGCAGTCGTCAAACTCGTCGTCGCGTTTTCTTCCTCCTCCTCTTCTTTTTGCAGCTGCGAAATCGCTCGTCTCACGAACGCATCCATCTGCGAAGGCGTCTTCGTCGCGTCGTAAAACCGCGCGCAAAACTTGGTCGTCTTCGGTTTTATCGCCGCCCAACAACTTTTCCGCTCGTTCTTTTCCTCGCCATCGCCGTCGTTTCTTCGCCTTCTCTTCTTCCCATCTCCAGAGAAGAAGAAGAAATAATCGACGCCAAATCTTGGCGCCAAAATGCGCTTGACGAACAGTTTCACCATCGACGACGTCGACGCACCTCTCGCTTTCGAGGAAACGTCGACGAGGAGAGAGATGCGCTCGGGAGGTTTGGAAAAACGACGGGTGGTGCGAGAAGAGGCGGGAGATGAATTTGAGCCGCGCTTCATGGGGACCTTCTGCTTCAAAGTGCGCGAAGGAAGCGCTTTGTCTGACGACATTTTTGAATTTTCAGAAGAGTGAGTGCACACGCTTTGCAAAAAGAACGGAAGTGCGCACAAAGCGAGCGAGCGTATACTACGTTTACGATAAGGTGCGGATGAAAACGCAAATCTCTCACTCTCACTCTCTCTCTCTCGGAAGTATCAGGTATTACAAATGTGTATGCATTTCTCTCGCTACTTGTTTTGTTCCATCTCTTTGTGCTTTGGCTGAAGATATATGCGCGCCGCGTATTTTCGTGTGTGAAAGAGTCTCTCTGCTCTGAAATTTCTCTGTTTATCTGACCATTTGGCGCCTGCGACTTGACGTGAAGTCGAGTTTATACCATTGGTCGTCACGCGTCGGAAATCAGAGAAGAAGACTCTTTCACTCTCGCTGCTCTCGCGCTTTTTCGCGATCTTTTTTTAAAGAAAGCATTACTTCTTCGGGGGTGCTTGACTTCCTTTCCCGTTCGGGAATCGCGTCGGGGAGGAAGATTTTTTTTGTTGGGATTTTGCCGCGTTGGTGTTCGCGTTCGCCGTGCGGGACATCTTGATGCCAGACCAGACGCCGGTGCCTTGCATGGAATCGGTGGCACCGACGGCGTAGGCGATGCCGTCCGCGGCTGTTTTTATGGATCAGAAAATAGGCATGGTGTGTTGTGTGAAAATGGAGAAAATGTGTTGGATAGAATCTGACGTCACGAACGAGTGGCTGAAACCGCGAAACGTCGTCGTCGTCGGGCGAGAGATATGGCGCTCGTCGTCGAACCGGAAGAACCGCGAGAATTTATTTCCCGCGCGTTGTTTCACCATTTCAATACTGCGATGCACTTTAGATGAGCTTATATTTGTGTATATTTATGTATACACGCGCACACATACACGCACGTGAACATTAAATAGTCGTCGACGTCTCGCGAAAAGAGTTACACGTCTATGATTACGTCCTCTCTCTCCCAAGCCGCGTCGTTCGCGCCGGATGCTCCTTCTTCCGGCAGTCAGAGGACGGCGACTAATTCGACGTCAAATTTCAACGTCGCGTTCCCGGGAATGACCCCACCGGCACCTCTCGCACCGTAACCTAACTCCGGCGGTATGATTAACACTCGCTTACCTCCCACTTTCATGCCTTCGACGCCTTCGGCGCCGAGGATGCCGTCGTCCCAGCCTTGAATAACTTGATGGACGCCGACTTTAAATTTCAGCGGACTCCCTCGCTCGTACGAACTATCAAACGTCCTCCCATTCGTAAGTCTCCCAGTATAGTGTGCCTGAATAGTTTGCCCTTTCGTCGGCGACGCTCCCGCGCCGACCACCACGTCCGCGTATTTCAACCCGCTCGGCGCTTCAATCAGTTTCTCCTCGTCGTATTGAAACTCGGGAAGCTTCGCCTCCGCCGACGACGCCGTGGCGTGGAAAAACGCCGTCGACGCCAACAAAGTCGCGCCACCAGTCACGAGCGCGCGTCTCGTCCCGTCGTTCTGGCGACCGTCCCCGTTCTCGCGTTCCAAAGATGATGAAGCAGAAGAAGCGGAAGGAGGAGAAAACAGCGCAAACCTTCTTCGCTCGTTCCGACTCGTCGTCGTCATCGTTCTTCTCGCGTTACCAGCGAAAAAAGAAGAAGAAGAAGGAGAAGAAGAAGAAGAAGAAAACCGCGCCTTGTTGGCGGTCATTCTCAGCGCGGTAGTTCTTGTCATCGTCGTCGTCGTCGTCGTCGTCGTCATGTGTATTTTCCTCGCTCTCGAGGTCGTTATTTTTATCTCTCGACGGCGAGAGATTTGCCTTTTTCCCGACGACGACGCGTATTTAGGGTTTAGAAAGTTTAGGGTTTTTGTGTGTTTCGGGAAAATGAGAGAGAAAAGAGTCACACGAACGCGCACTAATAAAACACAGAGAGAGAGAGAGAGAGAAGAACGCATCGTCACACTCATGTCGAGTAACGGCGGCGGAGATTTTTCGTTGCTGGACGACCCTTCTTCTTCTTCGCGTTATTATTATTATTACGACGACGGGGCAGCGACAGCAGCGGAAGCGCGTTGGCGCCGCGATGCCACCACGGATTCGTCCGCGGGAGGAGGAGGAGAGAATGCGAACAACGGATTAGACGCGTTCGCGGAAGTCTTCGACGCGTCCACGTCTCAACTTTCCAAAACGTTCCAATCGTTCGATTCGGCGTTGAATTGGACGAATAATCCGTTGCGGTTCGTGTTTGCGACGTTTACGGTGTGCGCGACGATCACGTGGTTTGGATACGCCGGCGATAACATGCACTTGCACCGGCAGGCGGGGAGTTTAGCGCACTGCGGCGGGTTGACGAGGGAGATGACGTGGAAGAGCGGGGTGATTTGTGGAGGCGCGAGAGATACGGTTGGCGGCGCGGTGTTGCTGTGCTATCGTTTGATGTGTTTTATTTTGTGCGTGATGTATTGTTACTACGAGAACGTCGCGTGGTTTCTCGCGGTGCTCGGCCGCGCGCCGAACGAGTTGGAAGCGTATGCGGAGTATTACGAGTGGACGGTTTTAGTGCTCGCGGCGTTTTTTGGGTTCGCGACGGTGGCGAGTTTTAAGGGCGTGTTTGGATATTACACGAGAGAGGAGTCGATGAGATACGTGGGGCATTCTGGGAAGACGAACAGACTCGGGCATTGGGTAGTGACGTTGTACTCCACGGCGTTTACGCTGGCGTTGGCGTTGGACTCGTACGAGTGGGCGAGGATGATTTTCTTGCCCAGATGTGCCGCAGACGACGATCAGGGAAAGTTAGAAACTCTGCTCGATCCAAAAGCTAGGGAGTGTTACTTAAACGAGCGATATTATTTCGCGTACGGGATCAACTTGATTCTGTTGTTCGGCGAGGCGTGTTTAGGCCGGTTGACGTTTCCAAAGTGTTACTTAGGCGCGCCAATTTTTGCGTGTTGTTTGTACGTGTTAGTCGTAGACGTCATGCACGCGTACTTTGGAATGCAATGGCCGACGGAGGCAATCAATGTCATGCGATGGCAGGCGTGTTTTAACGTCAACGCCATCTTTTTCGGCGTGTTTTTCGTGCACTTCATTTTAGTTTGGACGTTGGGGAAAACGAAACGATACTTTGCGAAGGTTTTGTTCGACGATTTCGACGAGAGGACGCCATTGTTTATGTAGATGATAATTAGCACACCCATAGAGCGCATTTAGACAGAGAGACTGAGCGAGCGAGCGAGCGAGCGAGCGAGCACACGTGTATATATAAGAGATGTACTATGTATTGTATTCAATTTTTCTTTCTCTTTAATAAAGAACCGCCGCCCAACACTTTGCCTCTTTGATTTAACATGTACGAAAACAAAAGCGGCCACACCGGCATGTAACAACTCATAAACACCCTCATCAACGTCGGTCCGTGTAAACTGATGTTCAACGCGTTCGGCATTTGCAACACGTCCAAATTCTTCGATTTCCCCAACGGCCCGATGCTCGCGTGCGCCAACGCCAACTCGCTCGCCACGCCGAGCGGGTACAAGACCAAAAACAACGAATACCTCAACCACACCAAAAGTTTCGGAGGTCCGCTCTTCGGCGTTAACAGTTTAAAGAAATAAAACAAGTATCGAACAACCTCGGTGATCCCCCAGGCGATGCATAGCGTTTTCACGTTCACTTCCATCTTAAACGGCGCCTCGAACGCTCCTTTCTCAGACCCAACGACCGCTTTTACCAACGCGCCAACCAAATCCAAATTCGCCTCTCTCGTTTCCGGCGTCAACACCAACACCGCCCACACCGTCCAAATCCTCGAAAACACCTGAAAAAACGTCAGCATCACCGGCGATTTCACGATGCCGAGAAACGCGTGTAAAATCTCCAAAACCGCCGCCGTTTGCGCGTAGATGAGAATCGGATTCGTCCTCTCGTACACCCGCTTTGGATTCGATTCTCGGAACGTTTCCACGGTCACGTGCAGCCACGCGAGCGCGAGAGAGAGGTTGTACGACAGCAAGTAGAGCTTTGTCATCATCGACGACGACGCTTTTTTACCCGCCATTTTTGTCGTTCTTCTTCTTCTTCTTCTTCTTCTTCTTCTTCTTGTTAAAAGAGAGAGAGCACGGCGTCGGGCTTTTTGTTAAAGCGCGCGCGCGAGAGAGAGAGAGGAAAGAGAGAGAGAGAGAGAGTGAGAGCGAGCGAGAGCTCTTCGCGTCGTTCCGCACCGTCTGACTTCTTTTTTCTGACGATGTGCCTGTTTGTTGTTGTTGCGCCTGTGAACGAATGTTCCCTCTTCCGTTCTCTCTCTCGAGCTGCTTTTTGTGCGAGAGGATTTAGGGTTTTCAGTCCACGATGGAAGCGATACCATTATTATTATATTATGGTCCCTCTATTTAAACCTGCGTGTGTCGTGCGTGCTCACGTCATCCATTAATTATTTTTGTCGTTCTTCTTCTTCTTCTTCTTCTTCTCTCTTGTTCTTCCCGAAACGTCGTGTCGTCGTCCTCTGCTCGTAAGTAATCTTTACAAAAAAGGCACCAGACAGACACTCATTCCCTCTCTCTCACACACACTCTCTCTCTCTGCTGCCGTTGCACATCTCTGCTCTCGAATTGCAGTGGAATTTTAAGAAGCGCACGTTTTGTGTTTCTCGCGCACACATATATGCGCGCGGCTGCTTTTCGCGCGCTCTTGCGTAAAAGTTGTGGTCAACAAAAAAGTGCAATCGCGACGTCGTCTTCGATTCGTTCGACGAACAACGCGCTGCTGCTCAAACGACGTGCGACCAACGACGGCAATAAATCTTCTCTTTTAGCGGCGAGACGATCGAAGAACGCTTCTTCTTCGACGAGAATGAACGCCATCGTCGACGCCGAGGTGAAAGAAAAGCCAAAGACGATTTACTTGAAGGATTACCAAACGCCGGCGTATGAGTTTGAGAAGGTGAACTTGTCGTTTCAACTGAACGAAGAGGAGACGCAGGTGGAATCGACGATCGATGTTCGAGTGCAGCGCAAAGGAGAGACTTTGTTCTTGCACGGGGATAAGAGCATGCGATTGGACGCGGTGTGCGTGAACGGGACGCAAGTTTCCGACGCGCAGTTGAAACGAACCAACGCCGGTTTGTTCGTCGACGGACTGCCGACGGAAGATTTTACGCTCAAGATTGTGACGACGATTAAGCCGCAAGAGAACACCGCTTTGGAAGGTTTGTACAAATCGAGCGGGAACTATTGCACGCAGTGCGAAGCCGAAGGGTTTCGTCGAATCACGTTTTACCAAGACAGACCGGATGTGATGAGTAAATTCACGACGAGAATGGAAGCCGCGAAGGATAAGTATCCGGTGTTGTTGAGTAACGGGAACTTGATCGAAAGCGGCGACGTGGACGGTGGAAGACATTTCGCCGTTTGGGAAGATCCGTGGAGAAAACCGTGTTATTTGTTCGCGTTAGTCGCCGGGAACTTGGCCAAGATTGAAGATTCGTTCACCACCATGAGCGGCAAGAAGGTCGATTTGAGAATTTACACCGAGCCGCATAACATCGACAAAGCCGATCACGCGATGGTGTCGTTGATTAAGAGCATGAAGTGGGATGAAGATACGTTTGGGTTGGAATACGATTTGGAGTTGTTCAACATCGTCGCCGTGGATGATTTTAACATGGGCGCGATGGAGAACAAGAGTTTGAACGTGTTCAACTCGAGATTGGTCTTTGCGACGCCGAAGACTGCCACGGACGCCGACTACGCCGCGATCGAAGGAGTTGTCGGACACGAATATTTCCACAACTGGACTGGAAACAGAGTCACGTGCAGAGATTGGTTTCAGTTGTCTTTGAAAGAAGGTTTGACGGTGTACAGAGACCAAGAGTTTAGTTCGGACATGAACTCTAGAGGCGTGAAGAGAATCGGTGACGTTTCAAAATTGCGCGCCGCGCAGTTCCCGCAAGATTCTGGTCCCATGGCACACCCGATCCGACCGGAAGAGTACATCAAGATGGATAACTTTTATACCGTGACTGTGTACGAAAAAGGCGCGGAAGTTGTGAGAATGTACGAATCGTTGTTGGGTAAAGACGGGTTCAGGAAAGGTATGGACTTGTACTTTGAACGACACGACGGTTGCGCCGTGACGACGGAGGACTTCTTCAACGCCATGGCCGATGCGAACAACACCGACTTGAGCGCGTTCAAGCCGTGGTATCAACAAGCCGGGACGCCAATTGTGGACGTGAAAACGTCTTACGATGCGTCTAAGAAGACGTTCACTTTGAAGGCGACGCAGATGGTGCCGGCCACGCCGGGACAAGACGCCTCGCAAAAGAAGGCGGTGTTGATGCCCATCCGCGTTGGTTTGTTGAACAAAGCTACCGGAAAAGACATCGAAATCACCTTCGTGAATGGCGTCGCGCAAGAAAAAGGCACCACCACGGCGGTTTTACGATTCGACCAAAAAGAACAAACGTTCACGTTTGAAAACGTGGAACAGGACGTCGTGCCGTCCATCTTGAGAAATTTTTCCGCGCCGATTAAAATGACGACGGATTTAGGGGAAGACGACTTGTTGTTCTTGATGGCGAACGATTCCGATCCGTTCAACAGGTGGGAAGCTGGTCAAACGTTGTTTCGATCTTTGTTGGTGAAGTTAATCGCGGACGAGACGAACGGGAAAGCGTTGGAGATGAACACGAAAATTACGGACGCGATGAGAAAAACCATCGAAGGCGCGAAAGCGGCGGACGCGGATAAAGCGTTCATCGCGAGAGCGATGATGGTGCCGAGCGAATCCGAGTTGGTCGAAATGCTCGAACCAGGAACGGTCGATCCGGACGTGGTCAAAGCGGCTAGAAAGTTCGTCATGAAATCTTTGGCGGCGGATTTGAGACCGCTGTTGGAAGAAACGGCCAAGGCGAACACGGCTGCGGCGTACAAGAACGAACCGGCAGACCGAGCCATGCGCTCTCTCAAGAACACGTGCTTGGGTTACTTGTCCTATGTGGACGCCCCAGAAGTCGCCAAGGACGCGTTGGAGCGATACAACAACGCGGACAACATGACGGATAAAATCGCCACCTTGTCCGCGCTTTCCGACAAAGTCTGCGCGGAGAGAGAAACTGCCTTTGACGCTTTTTACAAGGAGTGGCAACACGACCCGTTGGTCATGTGCAAATGGTTGAGTTTGCAAGCCGCTTCGGGCGTCCCGAACAACTTGGAGAACGTCAAAGCGTTGTTGACGCACCCGGCGTTTGACATCAAGAACCCGAACAAAGTGTACTCGTTGATCGGCGGCTTCATGTCCAACCCGACGACGTTTCACCAAAAAGACGGTCAAGGCTACGAGTTCTTGGCGGATGTCATTTTGCAATTGAACGAAATCAACCAACAAGTCGCGGCGAGGATGGCTGGCGGGTTCACGCGCTGGAGAAAATACGACCCGAGCAGACAAGCGCTCATGAAGAAACAATTGGAAAGAATCATCGCGACGGAGAATTTGAGCGAAAACGTTTACGAGATTGTGAAGAAGTCACTCGATTAAATTTTTTTCAAGTCAAACACACTACACACTAACTATACAACATACTACTTATACACACACAGCTAACTAACTACGCGCACGTATCTCTTCTCTACGAATACATTTTAGTACAGTTCGGACAAAAATTGCTGAGAATGTCTCGCATTGGTCCTTCTCACGCGGACGTTCAAAAGCAAATGGACCCTTCTTCCTAAAAGTGCCTCCAACACGTGTCTAGCTTTCACGCCGATTTGACCAATCGTTCGTCCATCTTTGCCGACGACTATTTTACGATTTCCACCAGACTTGACGAATAAATCATGCTCGATTCGCACGGAACCGTCTCGAAAATCTTCCCAGGATTTGTGAACGATTTCGATGCCGTAGCAGATTTCTTTGTGCACTTGGTCGTAGACGGATTCTCGAACGACTTCAATCGCGCGGCTTCGATCGTTCATTGCGGTGGATTCGGAAGGGGAGTAGTCCCAAGGTCGATATTTTGCAAGAGTGAGGAGGTGGTTAAATAACGCCTCAGTGCCCACAGAGTGTAATGCGGACACAGGGAAGGCTTTAGAGAAGGTTTTCTTTGGATCCGTCGCGAGCGATTGGACGAGCTCGGGGAGTTGTTCCGCACGTTTGCTTCGATCCATCAAATCGACTTTGTTGAGGACTAATATTCCCGGTGGCGGAGATGTTTTGTTCGTCACGAGGTCTTCATCGTCTTCACCCACGTCGTCTGCGTCCTCGTACTCATCTTCCGGCGAAAGAAACTCCTCGTATCGTAACTTTCTCATCTGCTCCGTCAAGGAGTCAATAGTCTCTCTCACTCGCCAATCTGCTTTCCTCGCCTGCCTATTCGCGTCTACGACGAACAAAATCGCATCGCAAGTGCTCGCCGCTGCCCACCCCATGGTCACTTTACTCTCGTGCGCTTTGTTCCTGTAATGCTCCGGCCCGACAATCCCGGGTAAATCGAGAAATACGAGCTGCGTGTCTTCTCTCGTTGTCGTGCCGATCGTTTCCATCCTCGTCGTGTTCGTCTTTCGCGACACCGCGGAAACCTTCGCGCCAACCAACGCGTTCACCAACTCCGACTTCCCCGCGTTCGGAACGCCTAAAATACCCACGCGGATAGATTTCTGACGTTCAATCGGTACCATCGTTTCGTCTTCTGATTCGTTTTCCTTCCTCGATGACGTTAAAATCTCGCCTTCTTCTTCTTCTCCCCGTGGAGCATCAACTTCGACTCGATTCCAATTCGCCGCTCTCACCGCCGCGTGCGCTCTTTTCGTCGTCCGTTGCACGTCGTCTCTCAAAATCTCCTCCCTCGTTCTCCGTCGATTTTTTTCCTCCAACATCTCGAGCATCGCGCGCTTCTTCTCCGCCATCATCAATATCGCTGTTCGTTCTTTCGGTGTTTCTTCTCGCTCGAAAATCACTCTCGGGAATTCTTTGTTCTTATTCGTGTACCGTCGCTCTCTCTTGGACGACGCGAACGATCTCGTCCCGAAGAAGAACGGTCGCGAGGAGTTTCCGCTTTGAGGTGAAAAAACATCGTTGATCTTCTTCTTCCACGCGTCGTTGTTCGAGAGAAGACGAGTAAAAGCGACGACTCCTCCTCGTCGCGAAAAGAGCTTCGCCGCCGTTGCCATTTTTGGAAAAAATTATGAAGCAAAACGAGTTCACAAGGGAGAAAAAAACTAACATCTCTCTCTCTCAATCGCGCGTAAACCCGGATGAAACCCTTCTCTCTCTCTTCATCTGAACCCTAACAAAGCGGCCACGAACGTCACTCCGATAGATGCGCCTATTCCCATCATGAAAATAGACCCCACGTGCACCAAGGCGTCGTTCGAAGAAGAAGAAGAAGAAGAAGAGTCATCATCGCGTAACTGTAAGAAACCGCTCTCGTCGCTTCTTCTCTGTCGTCTCGAAGAAGAAGGTTTAGGATCGCCCAAACGCGTGGTTTCGTTCGTTCGAACGTTCCAGAAATAGCGTTTTCCGGTCTCGTCGTCGATTATTTCTTTCCAGTAATAGTCGTCGTCGTCGTCGTCGTCGTCGCGAGGGACGATGAGTTTTGTCGAAGAAGAAGGTCGTTTCTTGATTGGTTTCTTCTTCTTCTTGTTGTTCTCCCGCGCGGAGGAGGACGCGTGGAAGTACTCGACGTTCAAAGACGCGGAAGAAGCGATAGAAGAAGAAGAAGAAGTTAAGGAAGAAGAGAGGATGCGCGCGGTGAGTTTTCTCGAACTCGCGCGCAACATGTGCGTTCGTTTCGCGCGGTATTTTATTCTGAAGAGTTCTTTTTCTCTCCTTATTTTCTACGTACTTTTCTTCGTGTTATTCAAAAATTTTTCCTCGCGTCTCTCTTATTTTAATAGCGTCGGTGAGACGAATGGTGGTGGTGGTGATGGTGGTGGTGGTGATGGTACCCTCCTCCGCTGCCGCCTTCGTTGAGATGCGCGCCGCTCGCAACCGCGTGCGCCAACTGGTACGTTTTTGACAGCATTGTTTTCGTTCGTTCGATGAGTTGGTCGTGCGGCGTGTGCGTCTCCGATATCATCGTGACGACGCCTTGGTCCATGTCAATTTTCGCTCTAAGTTTGCTCGTTCGAATCAAGTTTACGATCCATTTTTCCGCGGATTCGATGTCCAAGTTTAATTTCTTGGCTAACTCTTCGATTTTGATTGTTTTCTGAACTCTGCAGTACGTTTCAAAGATGTGCATTCGCGCGTGCTCGTTGAACTCGTCGACGAACTTCGAGAGGAAAAAGTCGTTTCGCATCATCGTTTCGCAGTTTTCTAAAGCTTTTTGCGCCGAGTCGAAATCAAACTTCACAAACAATTGGTCGAAGAATTCCAACACCGGATCTCTGTACGGTTCCACTTGGATGATTTTGGCGATATCTTTGATCATCCCGCGTCTTCTTTTGCTCATGATGACCGCGCAAGCGCAATATCTCAGCAAGTGCGGCGCTTCGTACTGAATCGCTTGCATGTATCTCTCTTGGAAAAACATGTCGCACAAACCCAAAACGCCGCCGCCGTGCGGTTGCTGTTCTTGGTGGTTGAAGAACACGAATAAACTCCAGTGGCACAACCAGCATCGGTTGCGCATTTGCTCCAAACTCGTTTTGAAGTGACCGTTATCGATCGCCTCTCTCAAGCGAGTTAAATCCTCCATCGCGTGTTCCCAGTTTTGTAACAAACAATCCGACGCCAACTTCCCCCACAACGCTGCTCTTAATTTCCCTTGATCTTCGCTCAGTAATCGATATTGCCCCAACAACTCCGCGGAAATCTCGTACTTCCCGCAATCGAACTGATATTTCGCGTACTGAAACAACCCCTCGATCTCTTCCTCTCCCACGGAATGTTGCTCTTTTAATAAACTCTTATTCGCTCTCTTGTCCGACCTCGACAACGTCTGTCCGTTTTCTTTAAGAAACGCGAGTAACCCAGAGCACTTATCGTTCAAACTCTGCAAAGACGAAATAACCTCCGTTCTCTTTTGTTTCATATCTTCCGGAATATCTGACGCGTTGTTGATTTGCTTGTACAAATCCCCGGCCAAATCGACCATGCGCGTCTTCGAGAGCAGCTCCAGCTTCGCTTGCAAAACCTCCTTGGCGTCGAAGAGATTTCTCGTCTCGACGAATCCAATCATCGGGTACGATAAATGACGGTCCAGGAATTGACCAATCTAAACATAAAACGCGCGCGGAAAGATCGAAAGAAAGAAACGTTTCACAAACGCGCAGAGAAAGAGAGAAAGAGACGGTCAGCGTCCGAGAGAAGAAGAAGAAGAAGAAGAACAAAGAGAGAGAGAGAGAGAGAATGAAAAATGAGGGCTTAGAGGGAGAAAATGAAATTTGAAAGAGAAGAAGAGACGCACCGTGGTCGTGAGATCCCAACTCTTCGGGTCGTTGTTGTCTGAACTCATATCTCGCGCGTTACTTATTTATGCGTGTGTGTGTGTGTATCTACCGTCGCTCTGCTACTTTCCAAAATAACTAAAAGTGTGTTCTCTCTCTCTCTCTCTATGCGCTTGCGTGAGTCGTGCGTTGAACTTTCTCGTTCCGGTCTTCTCAGAAAAAATGTTGTTTAGGGTTTCAAGATTGAACCTAAAACCCTAAATTAGATTTTTTGAGAGATTTTTTTGTTCTTCTCGACCGCGAACGCTTATCCTCCACGTATTAAATAAACGCACACGCTCTCTTCTGGTGAGTCGCGCGAGTTATTCTTTTTGTCGTTGCTGTCGTCGCATCGCCGGCCACGAGCGACGATAGAGAGAGAGCGCAAGAGAGCCTCGTTTTCACTTCCGTCGTTCTCTCTCTCTCATATTCTTCTGTGTTTTGTCGCGTCGAGAACGAGTTCTTTCGCGTGGCATAAAGAGAGAAATTTGGTTAACTCCCCAGTTTTGTTTTCTCTCTCGGGATAGACACGTGACGAGGACGCACACTGCGCGGGGAAGAATACCGAGAAGAAGAAGGAGCGCTTTTGTTTACCACCACTACTACCAACCCGAGGGTAGACAACAGAGAGTCAGGAGAGGAGATAAAGGAAAGAAACGAGAAGATGGGGAGAGAAGGACGCCCGTCCGGGCGCCGGAAGAAGAAATCATCCTCCTTCTCTCGTCGAGTGACGGAATTTCTTCTCACGAGAGAACAACTGGCGAGACGAAACTATCTCCCCGTGCGCGTGCGCATGGACGAGTCCAAAAGAGAGGTTGTCCGGGAAACGAAAGCGCAAATTGGCTCGTACTCGATCAAGTATTCCGTCGTGTGTCAGGAAGGGTGCTATCCGGATAAGAAACACGCGAATCAAGACGCGTTTTGCGCGAACATTATGCACGACGGTGAGAGTTTGTTGTTGGGCGTGTTCGACGGCCACGGCGCGGAGGGCGAGTCGTGCGCGCAGATCGCGTCGAGTATTTTCCCTCAGATTTTAACGCAGTTGAGCAGAGAGAAAGAGGAAAAGAGAAAGGCGGATAGCGCGATGCGCGATGGGGAAGACGACGATGGAGAAAACGAATCGGGGTCGGTGCAAACTGAGGAAGAACGGTTGATGAGATTATCTTCGTCTGGATCGGAAGGGACCACGACGGCGAAGAAACGCGACCGATACAAGTTCTTAACGGCAGCAGATTTGGATGTGAAGAACCATTGCGATTCGCCGCAATCGAGTTTGTTCGCGCACCGAACTATCAGCGCTTTACTGTCTGCATCAAGAGGAGGGGGATCATCGTCAAATTCGAACTCGTCTAGAGAGAGATCGGAAGAGGACGCGCATCGCGGCGAGGAAGAAAGCGGCGGCGCGGACACGAGCTTCAACGCTACGAATGCGAGTGGAAATGAAAATGATCTCACGAGCGGCTCAGGCAGAGCGAGTTCCACGAGCGAAGACTGTAATAGCAACGATAATAATAAAACTACCGAGACGGAAAGCGAAGGCGCGAGAACGACATCACATTTTGATGAACACATCTACTCCAGCGCGTTTCAAACGGCGAATGCGATCGTCGTTAAAACGTTAGGGCCCAAATGCTACGCCAGTGGAACCACCGCTGTAACGGCTTTGTTTGGACGAGATAATATCGTCCGTTTCGGTAACGTCGGCGATTCGAGAATCATATGCGCGGTGTCGGATTCCGCTGCAATGCCACGAAATAAAAACTGGAGAGCTGTGCAATTGACTCGAGATCAGACGTGTTTCCGCCAAGATGAGCGCGAGCGCATGCGCAAAGAATCGACCAAAGACCTCACATTTGCTTCTATTGGGATGGTCTTGGGTGAGTGCGAGTATCACGAAGACTTTGAGGAGTCGCAAGATGTGCAAACTGGTGTAGCTGGCGAACGCTGCGATGATCCTCCGAGAGTATTTTTAGGGGGACATAAATTTCCTGGATGTGCATTCACGAGATCGCTCGGTGATTCCATCGCCAAAGAATTGGGCGTCTCCGCTCAGCCGGAGTTGACGAGTCACGATCTCAACGATGGGAAAACAAAATGTATCATCGTCGCTTCGGACGGCGTCTTTGAGTTTGTCTCGAACGATGAAGTCGTTGGCATTTGCGAGGAATTCTATCCAGATAGTGACAGAGCGTCTAAAGAAATTGTGAAATTGAGCTACAATAAGTGGGCAATCGAAGATGAACGCGCAGACGATGTCACGGTAATCGTTGCGTACGTGAGCTCTACCAACGATGTGGACATGCTCACGCACGAGTACGACGATGAGAGTAGCGATGAGAGTAGCGACGACGACGACGACGACGACGATGACGAGTATCATTCATCCTCCTCTTCTTTGGATGGAGATCACGATTACGAATACGACAACGACAGAGATGGTTCAATGGAGAATTCCTCTCCGTCATCCGCGGTAAGGGGATCGTCCTCTTACATTCGAGAGCGTCTTCAAAGCGTCAACATTTTTGGAAGATAACTGATAATATGACAAGGATGATGATGATCATCATCATCATTATAATAATAAGACGAGAAAAGAATCTTGATGACGTGCAAGGTGTATGTATTAATAAAAGTGTAAAAGAGAGAGAGAATAGTGTAAAACAGAATGGCGTGCCGAGTTGAGAAAGTAAATTTTGTAATGTTGTACGACGAGTTCAGACGTATTACTTAAAATGAAAAGGCTGCTTTTACCGCGCTCTAGTTTTCTCCGCCTCAACGATTTGCTCCGCCGCCGCGATCGATTCTGCCGCGTCTTCTAACTTCCCGCTTTGCGTTCCGTTGCTACCGCCGGCGTGTGGATCCCCACTCGCGACGTCGATGTCGTCCAACTCGTCCAAAGATTTGTACACTGGCAACGAGTCTTTCGTCGACGCGGTGTATTCTCCATTCATCTCCTCGCCGCCGTGATTATTTCTTCGCTTTAATTTCACGTGTAAACCTGTGGTCGTGTGAATAGTTGCCCCAGTGGTCATTCCACACTCGCCGTCTGGGTGAAACTTCGGGTCCAACTCGAAATCGAAGCGTCGCATGATCATGGCTAAAGTGACGATGGATTCAAAAATCGCAAACTGATCTCCAATGCATTTTCTTTGCCCGCCGCCAAAAGGTAAATACGCAAAATCCTCCGTGTACTCATCCGGCGCTTTTCCGTCGACTGGGAATCGTTCCGGGATAAACTCTTCCGGCTTGTCCCACAATCTCGGGTTTCGGTGTAAATTCCAAACGGAGATGAAAAAGTCAGTCCCTTCCGCGATGTCGTAGCCGCCCAATTTCACCGGTTCGATCGCTCGGCGAATCAACACCGGCGGCTGTGGATACAATCGCATGGACTCGTTGATCACTCTGGAAGTGTATTTCAATTCTCTCATATCTGCAACCGTCGGTAATCGATCGCCGCACACCCGATCGACTTCCTCGAAGACTTTTTCCTTCACCTCTGGGTGTTTCGCCAATAAAAACGTCGTCCACGTCAACACCGCCGCGGTGGTTTCGTGTCCAGCGATTAACAAAGTCATCAAATCATCTCTCAACTGTTTCGAAGTCACGTCGTCTCCAGAGGCGATTAAAAAGTGCAAAATCGACGGGTCCTCTTTGTTCATGTATTCCTCGACGAATTCGTCGTCGGATTCCTCCACGATTTTCTTGCACCGTTCGATCAACACGTTCAGAGTATCGTTCACGACGACTAAGGCTTCTTGGCACGCGCGTTGCCTCGGCACCAAATAAGACAAAGGAGGCACCTTCCAGTACGGAATAAACGTCACCGACCTGTATTCGGCTTCTCTCAACACCGTATACACGGCCTTAATCACGGGATCGTCCGTTTTCAACGAATCGAAATCGTAATTAAACACCGCCTTACCGATGATATCCAACGCTAATCGAGAATAAAAGTTCTCCATCTCCACGGACGTCCCGTCAATTTCCGCTCTCGCCAACTGCGCGCTTCCTTTCAAACCACAATCACCAAACATATCTACCATACTCGCGACGTATTTTCGATGCAACGCTGGGACGATAATCTTTCTGCGAATCTTCCACACCTCGCCGTTGGCCGGGATTAACCCTTGTCCCATGACGAAATCCAAAATCTCGGACAGTAAACCTTTCGAGAACGACTTGGCTTGATGCAACAAAATTTCCTTCGCGACTTTATTATCGGAAACGACGACGAATTTCTTCGGCCCTATCGCCAACACGAACTGTTCCCCGTACGCTAAGAAGAGCTTATACAGCGGCACGAACACTGGCTGCCCGGCAATCTCTCGGATATCGCCCGAAGCGACCGGCATCTGACTATCCGCCTCTCGCTTCCATTTTTGTTGCGTTTTCGTCAGCGTCAAAATCAAAGCCTTGATGAGTGGGTTTTCCGTCTCTTTAAACCCAGGCAAGGCGGATTTGATGGAATCCGCGACTTTGCGCAACGGGCCCGTGGACGATTCTTTGGTAAACTCTCCCGAGGCGATGCGTTCTTCTAAAGTCATGTTATTTTTGTTCTTCTTCTTATCACTGCTCGCGCCGTCGCTTCCACCCGCGGCTTTCGTCAAAACATCTCTGCCTCCGCTCGACGTTCGTCTCGTTCTCGCGCGTCTCGACGACGACGACGACGATGATGTCGTCGTCCTCGCGATTCCCAACGATCGACCGCTTTTCGCAAAGCGCATCATCTGTTGCCGATTAAGGGCGACGACGCGGGATGACGACGACGACGCCGACGACGAAGACGACGACGGACAGCAACAAGACGACGCGCGCATTCTTGATTCTCTCTCTTTTGTTTCTCTGTTTTGTGTTGGGTGTGCACGGCGCGCGCGCACGGTTTACGTCGTGTTTTTTGGATAAAGTGTCGTCGTCGCGTCCAAAAATCGTTTTTTTTTCGAGATCTCACTTCTCTAAACCCTAAACCCTAAACCCTTCAAATGGGCGGTAAGAAATATAAACTCGCATCATTAATTATTTCGTAAATCATCATCGCGCGTATTATATTACTACTATTGCACACATCAACTACTCAAATTACAAAACTTTTTCTCTGTGGGAGGATGTTTATTCCTCCTCGTCGATTTTGGAGGCGAAGGAATCTAGAACGCTGATCGCAAACTCGTAGACGCCGAAGGTGATGGCGGAACTCGGCGCGGATTTACACAAAGCCGGGACTAAACCTTTGTAGAAACCGCGCGCGCCTTCGGTTTTGAGAATGGAGAGGACGAGCGGAAACGCCTTGTTTGCGGTTTCGGCGGCGCCGTACGAGGCGGCGCGTTTGAGGCCGACAACCTGTAGTCGCTTTTTCATGACGTCCAAAGGGTGGATGGCCACGCGGGCGCACGATCCGGCGAGGAAACCTTTCGCGAAATGGTTCAACTCGAAACTACTCTTACTGCTATCACTACTGTTTTTACTACTGTTCTTACTATCACCACCGATTGAATTCAAGTACTCGTACACGCCGAATTGCACTGACGTCGCCGGAACTATTTCAATCAAAGTAATCCCCAAACCGGCGTATAACTTTCGTCTTCGCAACAGTCCAAAAAACGCGTCGAATACTCCGTTGTACGTTTTCGGTATCCCTTGAGACGCTAATTGCGTTCGGATGATATCGAACGGGTACGTAGCAACTGTCGCCGTCGCTCCAGCGACGGCACCAAACACAAAGTTGTTGTTTAAAAAATTCGAAGAAGTTGACGCCGCCGCCGACGAAGAAGAAGCAGAAGAATTCAACGCGTTCAACACTCCAAACTGAATCCCGGTGTAAGGTATCCACAAGCACAGCGCCGGTATGGTCCCGGCCCACAACCCTTTTCTAATCCCCTCCTCTTTGGCAATCGTCGCCATCGCCGAAAACGCGCCTTTATATTTCGCATTCGTCAAGGAATAGTTTTCTTTTTGTATTTGCAGACGGATTTTAATCACGTCGAGCGGCGCGACGAGTACTCTCGCAACTGCCCCGGCAAACGCGCCGGCTACTATTGGGTTTATGCTGTTGTTCTCCTCGTTGCCTTTTCCTCCTTTCGTTACTACCGCCGCTTCGCATTTCGATGGGTACGCTAAAGAAGAAAGCGTCGTTAACATGACAGTCGTCGTCGCCGTCGTCGTCGCGACGGCAGCAGCAGCCAGAAAGAGTCTCGATTGGTGTCGTTGTCGTCCCACGCCTCTTCCTCCTCCCGAGAACGATTTCGACGACACGCGAGCACCTCTTTTAAAACCGCGACGATTACACTCGTTCGCGTCGTTGTTCTTCTTCTCGTTTCCTATTCTTCTTCTCTGTTGACCGCGACGATTTTGATGTGGAGGAGGACGGTGAAAGAAGTTGTTGTTAGTGCCGAACGAATTGGAAACGAAGTTGTTGTTGTTGTTGTTCCAAATCATGTATGCGTATTAAAAAATATACAACCGCGCGTGTTGTTGAGCGCGCTGCTCTGTGGCGGCAAAAGGAGACGACGAGGAATATTTTGTCGACGCCGCCCTTGTTGCGCGCGAGATGTGGGAGAAGAGGCGGTTGATGACGACGACGACGACGACGACGACTATGCGAGAGAGAGAAGACTGATATTGAACTGAAGGCGTTTCAACAAAAAAAAACCTTTAACGGGCTTCAAGCGAATGTCACGGCAGTAGAGGGGTGCAAAAAAGAAGAAGCTCTTCTTACCGGATTCGAACCGGTGACTTCGGGATTAACAGTCCCACACTCTAACCAACTCTGAGAGGTAAACAGTTAGTAGATGTTTTCACGTGTAATCATGCATTTCTTACGAGTTAAAGAAGACGACAGTGCGCTTTAAGCTCGAACGTCGTTTTTAAGATACTTAAGTTTTATACTATTTTAGGGTTTTAGGGTTTCAAAAGTGTCGTCTTACAAAAAAAAAGGATAAAATCTAAACTTCGCTACATATGGCAAAACTCACACACACACGCGTGCACACGAACGGGCGCTTTTGACGATCTGACGCGATCGTTCTCGTCTAAACATAAGCTGTGCAAATTGTAGAAAGTTTCAGCGTCAACGAGCGACTCCAACTGGGATATCTGATATGCCTGTTTTACGCTCCGCCTATAAAATTGTTCGGAAGCGAAACCGACAACGCGACAAACTGGATCGGTATGTCTCGGATACGGCGCAAGCGACCGCGATGTTGGTACGAATCGAACTGTCGTGAGTGTGTTTACTCGAGATGGGACGCTTAATCGCAACAAAGAAGCGTAACCGCGTCATTCATGCGGATTTGTGTTGTCAAAAATTGAGCGCCGAATTTTCTATTCTGCATGCGGAAATATTCTGCCTGAGTAGATGAGGATATCAACAACAGTTTCCCACGCTGATTGAGCGCCCTTTAATCGGTTAAGTTCTTGAGTCTCGCTTCTTCAATCTTTGCTAGCGCTCTTTCAGCTCCCGAAAGTCCGGGTTCTGGACTCGCGCGAACGCCAAACGTGGACACCTAGACCCATGATGGCGCTATTCTCCATTACCGCTTTAGTCGCAATGATGGGTAGGTATTACCACCGTGGACCACTTAACGATCGACGCATCATGGAGGGGAATATTCGGGATGGGAATATAATCAAAACGGCTGATGAATGCTCGCCATTGGCTTGCGTGCGGCGTCTCTCTGCGCTGTTATTACAACTATTTAATCTATATTTTTGATATCTAATCCTCCTCTTCCATCTCATCGTCTCCACTTGCCAGCTACCGTACTTGTGGTTTAGTGGTATGTATGTCTCTCTCTCTGTCTCTTCATGTCGCGCCATTTCTGAGCGATGATATCTTTTATTCTTTCCAAAAGCCTCCTTTCTCGTAATGCTCCTTCAATCGTTTCTCTCCGACGTTCGCGTAGCACGTCTCCCCCTTGTCTCTCCTTTCGTGGAAGAGCAGTCTCAGATTGTTGTACTTATCGCTGATACATTTGATACATTTTTTTTCCTTGTTGTTCATATCAACTGGTCCACCCCAGGACCAGTTGTTGGAGATATGATCTTCTACGTTCTGTTGAAACTCCGACGACAATGTATTCCAGACTACACCCCACTTTATATTGCGTTTTTGGTTTGCTTTTTTTTCCATATATGTTTCGACACCGACAAATAATTCCTCGACGTTCTCCACCTCCCAGAATTTGGTGTTGCCGTTACCATACGCGATACGCGACGGTTGACTTTCCGTACCATTAGCAGTAGACTCTTTTTTCTTGATACCATACGTTTCGGCTAACGACTGAACACTTTCATTCGTTACTAGGGGCACGTTCAGTTTGTCCCGGAGCTTATTTTTATCGTTATCGTCGGCTCTATTTGAAAATACTTTCTCCTTTTTGTCCGACGTCGTCATCGGCGCCGCCTTCTTGTTTCGAGCGGGAGCTAAATTTCCGTTTTTACCTCCCATTTCGTAGCCCAACAATTTACGGTGCACTCCGAAAAGTAAGTTTGCATGCAAATACAAACCCTCAATCGTGTCTTTGTCTTTTGAGCGAGCGCTGTCGAAACGTTGGTTGTACAGCCCGAAGCACTTCATTATTGCACCTTCGATGGTCGTCATCACCTGTCCTTCCGAAATAGACGGCAAAACCTCTGAGTCAACGCGATCGGATAAAAACTTGCGATACTCACTTCTATTTCCACTGCTCGCCGCCGCTCGCGCCTGTTGAAATTGTGCGAGTCTTTCGTCGCCTCCGAGCAGTTGAACGAACTTCTCTTGCGTCTTCGGGAGAGCTGAAACGTTCATCCAACAACTGACGAGGACACGCGCAATGACTCGCATACCAGAGTATTTGGCGAGCTGATTATTTTTCTCGCACGCAGTTCGAAGAATTTCAGTAAAGTCGTCCGCGAGCGCTTCGAGTTGGCGCGCCGGCAAAGTCTCCGCGATCGCCATCAGTAACTCGGATGCGAGTGGCTGCATTTTCACCTCGCCTCCTTTCGAACATAACATGAACTCGATATCGTTCAGTTGCCTTTGTATGAATAAGCGATAGCCACCACTCGTGTGAGCGTGGGACAAATGCGCATGCACTGTCACCAGAACGACGTCGTGCTGCGACGGAGACGCGGAAGAAGAAACGTGGAACCTTTCCACCGACAGATTTTGCCAGTCCACGTCGCAGGAGCACGTCTTCGCGAGTTGTTCATCAGAATGTAAGCGATTTTTGCTCAACCACTTCGTTTCAGCGTACTCATTTTCGTTAGATTGTTCCATCTCGTTGCTTGTAACTCGTTGTATTTTGAGCTTTTTCATGCCGCCAATGATGACGTCGCGGAAAAGCCATCTCGACCCCACGACCATCTCGAATTTCGCCCGAGCGCAAAAGTCGAAATAATCGGCTAAGTTACGCTTATTTTCGGACAAGCAGTACTGCTTGATGACCCGTTCGCCTATTGCATCGCCGGGAGCTATACGCTGCGTCGCCTCTACGTGCAAAGTAATGAGACATCGCTTTTTATTCGAAATTCTAAACATTTTGTTCCACGCCAATTCAGTCGCTTTGTGCATACGATCGACGTGCTTCCAGTAGAGAGGTAAAATCTTACGCGCGCACCGTTCAATCTCATCCTTTTCCATTCCAGTTGCGCACTGCTTCTCGTTTCCGACGAAACCAATCTCATCGGTAATCATTTGTTTAACGAACGAGATGAACTGTTCCTCCTCGTGTTCCTCCTCGTCATCGGGAGGCTGGAAAAATGCGCGGCTGCTCTGATTGCCAACGGCGTAACTGATCACGTATAATCGTTTCAAGAAGTAAACTTCGAGTTCTTTGTTCTCTTCGAAAATTTTACGCACACACTTCTTCACTTTTTCGAACGTGGTGTAGCGACGGCAACATACATTTTTGGGAACACCGTTCTTGTCGGCGCCAATGAGCGTGCAGAAGGTCGTATCGAAATGATCCGCGCCTACACCATCTATTGTGCAGATCATCCGCGTGGTATTCAAAATGGTCGACTGTTTTGATTGGTACGCCGCTTTGTACCCTTCATCAAACTCTTTTTTCTCCGTCTGCGAAAGAGAGTTGAATACGCAAATAGTATCGACCAGTTTTGCGAACTCTTCAAATTTCTTTGTACCGAGTACTTTTGGATCCTCCGCCGCCGGAGAAAAACACATAAAACTGTTTTCGTCCATTACTGAAGAAGAGTCAGTTGTCCCGTCGAGTAACTTTTTTAGAACTCTTTCAGCGACCAATTCCGCGGCAGCCGCCCTACGTTTCATTGTACCAAACGCGGGTTCAAGATTTTCGGCCAAAGAGGAGTCAATGGTTCTTAAAAGAGAATCTTTCGCCTCGGAGTCCAAATGGCCCCTGCCGATGACGACTTCATCGAGGAATATTTTACCTTTGGCAAAAGCAAGCTCCTTTTCCCCGAACATCGGCCAGAACGTGGAATGATTCGTCTCACGCATTTCCTCGTCCCAGATATCTTCATACTTACAGTACAAAAACTTCACTTTCTCCACACTCGGTATGTTTCTTTTGATTTGCTCGTCATACACAAATAAGCCTTTGAGAGCTGCGTCGCGCACCTTTTTGCGCGTTTGCTTATCGTCGTCAGACTTATCCAATTCTGCTAAGTCCGCGCGTGTCGCGATTATCTCTTTGAGAGCTGCGTCGCGCACCTTTTTGCGCGTTTGCTTATCGTCGTCAGACTTATCCAATTCTGCTAAGTCCGCGCGTGTCGCGATTATCTCTTTGGGAGCTGCGTCGCGCACCTTTTTGCGCGTTTGCTTATCGTCGTCAGACTTATCCAATTCTGCTAAGTCCGCGCGTGTCGCGATTATCTCTTTGGGAGCTGCGTCGCGCACCTTTTTGCGCGTTTGCTTATCGTCGTCAGACTTATCCAATTCTGCTAAGTCCGCGCGTGTCGCGATTATCTCTTTGAGAGCTGCGTCGCGCACCTTTTCGCGCGTTTGCTCATCGTCGTCAGACTTATCCAATTCTGCTAAGTACGCGCGTATCGCGATTACCTGCAAGCTCTGTACGTAGGTTTGCTTTCCCGCTGCTCTTTTATCCGTAATAACGTCTGTTTTTGGATTCAACCTCAAAACCTCTTCCGACACTTTCGCGAGACCTTTTATTTCTTCTTCTTCTTTATCCTTGATATGGCCATCCGGAACCGGCTCGCGCTCGTACATACTTTCATAGTATGCACCCTTTGTGATTATCGCTGTCGGGAAGTCACTATTATTAATTCTTCGATCTTCTTCGTCATCTTCACCTTCTTCTTCTTCTTCTTCTTCTTCTTCTTCTTCTTCGTCATCAAACTCGTACCCTTCCATCTCCTCCTTTTCTTCCTCCTCTCGCTCCTTTCTATTCATCCTCTGATTCGTCGCGCGTTGTTGTTCTATCGGTCGCAAGTGCGTTAACTCGGCAGCTGCGGTCGCAGCGACGGTGACGGACTTCTTCTTCTTATTATTATTGTTCTCGCGACGCCCTTTCCTCTTCTTGTTTGAAGAAGACCGATTCGAAGAACGAATATCAAGATTTCCTCCGGGCCGTGGTGGTGGCGGTAAAGTTGAGAGTGAGATAAGGATACCACCAGTACCTAATCTTAGATTCCAATCATTTGTCTCATATCGCGGCTCTACGAAGGTAGTCGTTCTTTGATCTACTGTATCTGTTCGATGAGACGATCATAGTTAGTGGACGCCGCCAAAGGCGCGGATTTAAGTTAGTGGTTTGAGTTCACATTTTTGGCTAACTCTTCGTGTTTTTCTTTTGAAGTTTGATAAGAGACGAAACCAAAAGAGAGCTCTTCTCATGCAGGTGAGGAGAAAAAAAATAAATTTCAAACGCATGCGCCCCCGACGACGACGCGACCGACGAAAACCAACGACAAAGAGCGCAAAAGAATGCGACGCATTCCTTTTCTTCATCTCTTCGAGTCTTTGTTTGGTCTTTCGTGGTCTTTCGAGTCATCAGAAGCGACGAAGAAAAGCGAAGACACGCCTATCTTTTGAATTTGAAGATAATTGAATTTGAAATCACATGTGTGTGATTTCGTTTTTCGACGTCCGCGCGCGACGAGGACGTCGCGAAGTTCTAAGAAGTCAAAAAAACGTGGTAAAACACACCTTGCGTTCCTATCGATGCAAAAACGTCGCCCTCGGGCGGTGATGAGCCATTCATAAGTGACTCCCGCGTGTTTACTTTCGCTTCAGATGCCTTTCATAAAATCTGTGAGGATTCGATGTTGGTTGAAAGAATTTTTTAAATCGTGTCCATCGTCTGGTCCCCCTAAAACAAAAAAATCGTGAAGGTGATGATGATGGGATGATTCTTTCTAAATTGTTGTTTTTTTAGCTTGTTTCAAGTGAAAAAATATCGGCTCTCCACAAAAGCCAGAGAGGATGAACAACACGACGACAAAATAACAAACGAGGAGACAGAAGACGACTTTTTATTAAAACGGATTAAACGGAGGACAACGATGTTGATGCATTTGCTGCGATCATCTTTGCGCGTCGTCATCGCTTCTTCTTCTTCTTTTAATTCTTCTGTCTCGTCATCAAAAACGCCTAAAATTCGTTTGATGACATCAGAAAAGACATTGGATACAAAAGAAGAAAAGAACACATTATTCACGACAAAAATCATCGTCCTCGGAACCAATCACAATTCATCCTCCGACGCAGAAAAGGTCACCAGAGTGATCGAAGACGAGAAACCAGACGTCGTGGTCGTCGAGCTGGATTTTGAGCGACTGAACTCCAATTTTAACAACAGCTTCAAGAAAAAACAAGGAGAAGCAGGCGAAGACTTTATGAACGCGGTCAAGTCTGGCACCACCGCGAAGACGCAAAAAGAACAACAACCCATCGTGCTGTTAGGCGACGTGAAAGCGAAAGAGATTCCGGAAATGCTACTGAGTAAAGCTACGAGCATTGAAAATGTCACCAGCGTGTTCCCGGGCGGCTTGGTGTACTTTCTCGAGTCTTTTAAAGGCGCGTTTGGCGTCGCGCCGACGGCGAGCGTTTTGACGATTACGCTCGCGTGCGCGCTCCTGGACCACAATTTTATCGAGCTGTTCGTGTTGCTGTACGGAGTCGCCGTGGTATCCGACGTGTTGTTGAAAGATAGAGACGATGTATTAGCGAAGAATGTGTTGAAAGGCGTGGACATCGCGAAGCGGCTGCGAAAGAAGGAGTTGATTTCGAAACAGTTTACGTTTTCTTCATCATCATCCCTTCCTTCTCTAGATGATGATGATGATGATGATGATGATGATGATGATCATGATCGTTATTTATTGGATGAATTACCCGTATTCACGTTGAAACGCCCGTTTGAAAGCAGAGACGAGATTCGAAGGTTGAACTTGTTCGAGCCGAGATGGTTGCGAATGCTCGACGAGATTGCCAGACGCAACGACGGATCGCTCGTCGGCGCCAAGCTCGGCGTTGTTCTCGCGCAAAACCGCTTATACACGCCCGAAAACTTTGATGACGTAGGTGACGACGATTTTGATGATACTTCCAAAAGTAACGAGAACGAAACGAGAAACAAAAGAGTCGCGCGAATCGTATTCGACCCGTTCGTCCAGCGAGCAAAAGTCGTCGACGCGAAAGAGTCCTCGCGACCAGTCACCGGCGCACGCAAAGTCGAAGTCTTCGTAGCCTTAGATTCCGAAGCGAACGACGATTTCATAGGCGAGTTCCGAGAAGCTCCCGGTCAGCGCGGGTACATGCTCGCGTCGAAGAAAACACCCACCGGCGATCGCGGCGAGCCGACGAAAAACGAAGCGCGAGACGAAAAAGAAGCAAACGACGGTTCCGGTCGCGTCGTCAAGTGCGTGGTCGTGTGTGGGAAATTGCACGTGCGAGGCGTCGTTGGTCGATTGAGGATGCATTTAGATAATGATGATAGTGTTAGTAGTAGCGATAATAGTAGCGATAGTGGCGGCGTTGTTGTAACGATGTGATGACATTCACGCGCGTTCGTTCGCGTATTTATATACGTATTTTGGGGGGTCTTGTTGAAAATTTTTCCTTTTCGTACCTTTTACCGCCATTTTTTGTCTCCTCGAAGGTCGAATTGGAAACAACGAGAGAGAGAGAAATGGAGAACTTTGACCCTCGGCAACCTCCAGACGCGCGAAACAATAACGATAACAACGCGCAAACGACGACGCAAACGACGCCGCAAGTCGTCTACTCGGACCGGTTCGTTCCAGCGCGAGACGCGCGAAACGGCGCGAACAATAACAACCACTCTTTCGACGAGGAAGAATTGAGAGCGTTCGAGGATGTCGTTGAACCTTACGTCGGGGAAGAAGACGCGTCGTATTACCACCACCATTACCACCACCGGACGACGAACGATAACGACGATAACGCACCGACCGCGGCGACAACGAATACGAATACTAATAATAATTCGAACGTGCGCATGATCGTGGCCAACACGGAGCGAGAGGACACGTCCGCGGCGTACCACGAATTGTTGAGAAGCGAATTGCAATTACCCACGGCTTCGGGCGGCGCGAGAAGAGGGGACGACGGCGGAGGAGGAAGTCAAGGAGGAGGTCAAGGAGCCGCGATGCACGGAGATGGGAAAAGTCATCATCTCTCGTACGACGGGTCGCCGTTGAAAGAAACGCACAGAAACAAGAAAACGTTGAGGTTCAAGACGGATTCGCCGCCTTCGAGCGGTCCGAAGAAACGATATCAGCACAATCCAGACGAGGGCGGGTATTACGATCAAAAAGCAGGAGGAGGAACGTCCCGCGGTGGCGTGAGCGAAAATAACAACGAAGAGAATGCAGCGGGAGTGAGATACTACGAACACCATCGCTCGAACTCTTCGTCGCCGTATTCGTTATCGCCGATTGGTCGAACCGGTCCTTTAGGGACGGCGTTAGCCGCGCCGAGGAGAATGCCGCGTAAAATCGCCCGGTCGCCGTTTAAAGTCTTGGACGCGCCGGCGTTACAGGACGATTTCTACTTGAACTTGGTCGATTGGTCGTCGCATAACGTTTTAGCGGTTGGTTTAGGGTCGTGCGTATACTTATGGTCCGCGTGTACGTCGCGAGTGACGAAACTGTGCGATTTAGCACCTTCAGATTCCGTGTGTTCCGTTGCGTGGACGCAACGGGGCACGTTTTTAGCCGTCGGTACAAACACCGGCGACGTCCAAATCTGGGACGCGCACAAGTGTAAGTTGATTCGGACGATGACTGGCCATCGTTCGCGAGTTGGTACCTTAGCATGGTCCTCGAACATGCTCTCCTCCGGATCGCGCGACAGATCCATCATGCAAAGAGACGTCCGTTCGCCGGAACAGTTCACGGGGAAACTTCTAGGTCACAAGTCGGAGGTGTGCGGCTTGAAGTGGTCCTACGACGATCGCGAACTCGCGAGTGGTGGTAACGACAACCAGCTCTTGATTTGGTCCGCCGCCGCCTCTAGTGGCGGTCCGTCGCTGCGGCTGCCTCAACATCAAGCCGCCGTCAAAGCCATCTCATGGTCTCCGCACCAACACGGCCTTCTCGCCTCTGGTGGCGGTACCGCCGATCGATGCATTCGCTTTTGGAACACCACCACCAACACTCCTCTGCAGTGCGTCGATACTGGCTCGCAAGTTTGCAACCTCGCCTGGTCGAAAAACGTCAACGAAATCGTCTCCACGCACGGCTATTCCCAAAATCAAATCGTCGTCTGGCGATACCCAACCATGAGCAAACTCGCCACGTTAACCGGACACACGCTGAGAGTGTTATATTTGGCGGTTTCTCCGGACGGCCAAACCATCGTCACCGGCGCCGGCGACGAAACGCTGCGATTTTGGAACGTCTTTCCCGGCCAAAGGAGTCAAGGTGGCGTGCAAGAGAACTCCGTCTGGAACTTGAATCGAACGCAGATTCGTTAAAAAAAATAGAAGCAGATAGATTAGAGACATCACGTTAGAGAGAGAGATACACAGGCATAAAAATTATAGATAGATTTTAGTGAGAAAAGAGAGAGAGAGAGAAAGAGACGCGCGTTTCGACACACACAGAGAGAGATGTGTTATCGCAACACAGAGCACCGTTAATGCACGCCCCGGCGGAAAGATGCTTTTCTTTGCGCTGGATTTTTTTTCCTCGTACTCCTTCTTTGGACGAACAAACCTCACAAAAAGAATAATATAACGAACGCGCTTCGATATGTCCTCTTTCGCATCCTCCGCGGCGGAGGAGAGCACCAACAAAAAAGAAAAGCAGGAGATAAAAATCGTCGCTCCATCTACCGTTTCTCCCTGGGGTACCATCGGTCGCACCTTCGTCCTCTCCGCGGTCGCGTTGTTTTCCAAAGCGCTTCTCGGGATGTTCAATTCGACGACCGTGAGCAATCACGAGACGTTTTTACGCGCGGTCACGCGAGAAGATCGCGGCGTCGTCGCTTCAGACGATAAAGACGACGACGAAAGGGAAGAAAAAGATGCCGGTATCAAGAAGAAGAAGAGACAAGGGTTAATCACCGTGGCGAATCACCACTCGACGTTCGACGACCCGGGCGTGTTGGCGTACATGACGCCGTTGAAGTTTTTCTTAACGGAAATGTTCCACCAAAACAACCGGTGGACGCTGTGCACGGCGGAGGTGGCGACGGCGAACAGATTCGTGGAATCTTTCATTTTGAGCGGGAAAGGGGTTCCGATATACCGAGGGGGAGGGATCGATCAACCGTGCATGAAAGTTATGGCCGAGTTAGTCGCCTCCGGTCGATGGCTACAAATCTTCCCGGAAGGTAAAGTCAATAGAGAACCGCGAGGGCAAACGCCGTTGGACCAAAGATTGAAGTGGGGGTTAGGGAAGATTCTGTGCGACGTCGAGGAGATGGGCGGAGAACAACCGATGATATTGCCGTTTTGGCACTCTGGGATGGACGAGGTAAAACCGTACTCGGGGTGTAAGACCATCTTTCGATGGGGCAAGCGCGTCCACGTGACTGTCGGTGAACCCATCGACATGAAACAGTTCCGAGGTCGCTGTGGGAAGTGTAAAAACGAGGAAGAGAAAGGCGCGCTGTACGCGGAGATGATGACCGTGGTGAGAGAAAAGATGAACGAGGTGAGAAAGAAAAATTTGGAGGAAAGAGAGGAGATGGGTATGGTGAGCGAAGAGGAGAGGAAGAACGAGTAAAAGTTTACGAAGACACGCGAGAAAGCGAGAGAGAGTGCTTTCGTTTTTGCGTAATCATTTAAATCGTCGAGATTATTATATAAAGTGTAGTGTTGCCGTTGTTGCTATTGTTGTAATATATATATATTTATGAATTAAGAGTATTCCGAAATGAAGGAGTTGCTTCGTTGCTTCTTGGAACGCATCGCTTCTCGACGGCGCGTTTCCTTTCTCCGTTTCTTCCGGTTTTTGAGTTCATCACTCGCAAAAAGTCGCGTCGTGCGTCTCTCCATTTTCTCACAAAACACGCACGCGCGAAACAACATCAACGAAAAAAAATGGGTCACACGATTTGGATTCGCGCCAATTCCCTCTTCACGATCTCCACCACCGCGCTCGCCTTGGTCGCCGTCCTCGCCTCGATGACGGACATTTGGCACGTCGCCGAACCGGACGCGTTTTTGCGCGTCAAATCCATCGAGCGTTTTCGCCCGGTGTCCCCTAACACGCACAGAAAGAAATCGGCGTCCTCGATAAACAACGAACAAAACGACGAGGCGTCGCTTAATTTCCAACTCAGACTCGATTTGCGACCGCTCTTTTCGTGGAACACGAAGCAAATTTTCGTCTCCATCGACGCGGAGTACGAAACGGAGAGGAATAAGTACAACACGATTTCGCTGTGGGATTCGATCGTGACGCAAAAAACAAACTCTCTTTTGAATTACCAAAACGTGAGGAACAAATATCGATTCATAGATCAAGGGACGCATTTGAGAGGAACGGAAGTGAATTATACCGTGCGATGGGAAGTCATGCCAGTGGCTGGGAAGTTGTACGGAGGTAAGAAGGTGGTGGAGACGATGAAAATGCCGGATGAATACGTGAACTGAAACGCGCGTTGAAACGGCAAAAGAGAAAGAAAAACTTTGGTGTAGCAAATTTGATAGAGAATGTTTTAGAATTTAAAGAGTAACGTTGTTATGATAGATTTTACTTCACGTAGTAGGTACAGCTTTTTATGCGCACGAATCGAATGTGTTTCTATTATTATTATTACTACTACAAGTCGAGGAGAGAGACGGCCGGAGGCGCAGGATTTGATGTGTTCGTAGTCTCCATCGATGCGGGAGGAGAAGACGCGCCGAGAACGATGTCGTCGAAGAAATCGATGAGATTGTTCGTCGTTTCGTCCATGATGGCGTCGTTAGTGTCTTGCTGCCTCTTTGCCGCGCGTTCAGACGCACACTTGAGCTCGTATTCTCGGTTCTTAGCCGAGGCAATGGTCGCATCGTCGTCGTCCTCAGATTCGTCGTCTTCCGAAGAAGGTGCCTTAGCTGCTGTGTTCGACACTGTTGTTGTTATTGTTGTTGTTGATGATGTTGATGCTGACGTCGTATTTGTTTTTGTCTTATCTATGCGTTTCCACTCTAAATCTCCTCCTTTTGTTGTATCTGCTACTACTTCTAACGACTCTGAACTCAAGTTTGACTTCATGCGTTGTCTTCTCTCCTTGAATGCGTCTAGACTGGTGGAGAATTTTTCCTTGACTAACTTTGCGCCTTTCTTCATGCCTATGGCGGATATTTTCGCTATGCGTTGCGTCTCGCGGTAAACACTTTTCGCTTCCTTCTGGAATTCAGAACCAAACGCAACCAACGCGCTCTCCTCGTCTAAATCTTCGTCTTTCACGTCCGAACCGAATTGCGCTTTACCGCTTCTCGCCGCGATGGCGCACGCTCGGAGACGATCTCGGACGAATACTTCGTACATTTGCGTGTGTCTGAGAGAGACGCGAAATAAACGCGTTCGATGGTTTGGTGCGCCTTCCACGAACGCGTCTTGATCGAGCCACAAACCATCGTTCGATATCGCCTCCGGAGGTGGTTTTTCTAAAGCTACAGATTTCACGAATCGAGGGTAAGATCCAATCGCGCTGGACAGGAATGTTCGAAACGCTTTCGATACAACCTCTTCCATCGTCGTCGTCGCTGATGCTGATGTTGCTGCTGCTGATAACGTCACCCTCGGTTGCGTTTCTTCAAGCGGTGGAAGGTTCTGAAGACGACGACGACGATGCTCCCGTCTCCCTAACTCTCGCTCCCTTTCCAAAGTCTTTTGCAATTTATTAACTATGCGTTTCGGTACGAGCTCGAAATCCTCCTCAAAGTACGTGTACGATCCATCGTCTAAATTCAACAAGAAAACTTCCTCTTTCGGAACTTTTTCATACGCGCTCATGAGTTGCAGCGGTAAGCCAACCACGAAAGGCATCGGCGCGGTGAGATAATCCATCAATCCCGACGGCACCAACGGAAGAAACACATGTTGCCATTTTAACGGAAAGACCATTCTGTTTGCCGCGTGCGTCGCGCGAGACAGTTTTGATAGCGACTTGGAAGTCAAAACGACGCGCCTTTCAAACAATAAAGCGACAAATAGTGCCACGATAGCATCGGAAGGCACGACGTTTCGCTTCCCGTATTTTCTATCTTTTGCTCTCGCTTCTTCTTCTTTCTGTGCGGCATCGAGGCCACTAGCAACGGCGCTCTTTTTATCTTTGATGTCGTTATAAAAGTTCTTACTATTACTCTGTTCGTCTACTTCTTCGTCGTCGCTACTTCCGTACAGAAACGCATCGAAGCAGGCTAAGTCTTCCCTTTCTTCCTTCCCCGGCACGCGCAGTCGCAAACTCGGCTCCGCGTTTGGCGACGGCACCACGAGCACATCATCTCCTTCCTCATCCCCACCACCTAACCGCCTCCCGCCTGCCACAGACGCTCCCAGCGTCGCTCGAAGAAACGCGCCCAACTCCGAAGACGCGAGCGCGAAACTCTCCACGTCGCCCTCCTCCAGCGCCTTCTCCGCGCTCGGTAACGCCGCCCGTAATATCTGCTCAAACAAACCGTAAAACCGTCTCGAGCTGAGCACGCACATCGCTATTTCCTCTTTTTCTAGATCTTCTCCCTCTTGTTCGTTTGATGTCGTCCCGTTACTATTCTTATTCTCCTCTGAAGACGACCCGCGTCGCCATCGCAACACGAACCCGAAGTGCCTTTTCCCGTCTTGGTCCGTTAAACCAAACGTGTAGTAACACGAACTCAAAGACGACGATTTCTCTCTCGATGAATCGCGCAGCTCGCCCTCTGGAAAACAAAAGTTCCCTTTACACGCCACTTCGACTAATCTCCTTCGCTGCTCGCGACGTTCTCTGTCTTCTCCATCATGTTCTTCTTCTTCTTCTTCGTCGTCGTCGTCGTTGGAAGGAAAATAAAGCGTCCGCACGGGCGTCGACGAGTGTTTCTTTTGCACGAAGAACGCGCTCGCGAATGACTCGGAAGAAACAAACGACGGAGGAGACATCTTTCGATGGCGGGAAAATAGCTTCTTTCCTTTGTCCCCCGCACGAAGCGCGCACGAAGCGCGCCGACAAAGGTGGTTTGCGGAGTAACCGATGCTTTTCTCTAGGGGATTTCCAAAAACTCCAAAACTTCATTTTTAAAAGCTCTACGTAATAAAGGCGGACGCACACGCACCGAGCGGCGACAAAAACGATGCGAGAGAAAGAGTAAAGCCGCGCGAGAAAGAAAAAAAAACTTTTTGTTTCTGTTTTCCTGCCTCATCTGCGAGCGCGCGCCCGCGGTGAGTGTGTTCTTCTGCGTTCGCGCCTCGAGAGATGGAATCTGATTTCGGTTGGGAGAGAGACTACGGGAACGAGGAGGAATGCGAGTATTACGAGGGAAAGTATGATGATGATTACGAAGAGAACGGGACGGACGAGATGCTCGAGAGGACTTTTAAAGGAGGCGATGGTAACGATGTTAACGACGATGGCGATGATGATAGTAATGGGCGCAAGAGCGCGAAGAGTGGGAAGAGGTCGAGAGAATCACCTAATGAGATTGAGAAAGAGTACATTGCTCTCGATGACGACGACGATGAAGACGACATGGAGTATTATCGTCAGAAACTGAAGAACAAAGAAAAATCGAGAAGGTCAAAACAGCGTAAACGGTATGCGGCGCAGCAGGTGAGAAAACCTTCGAACAGGACGTTCGCGTCTGGGAACGAGTATTTTGTACAAAGTCTGTTGCGATGGGAAGCGAAGACGCTGAAGCATGGAGAGAACGGCGGTAGAATTTCGGGGATTGTGCGTAACACTGCATCGAATAATGAACACGCGTTGCCGCTGGAAGAGGCTCCCATGAGATATGCGAGTATGGATGAATTTTTTCACGCGCAAATTGAGGTTGCATTTGCGGAGGCAAAGGCGATAATCGCGCAGGGATTGAAGAAAGACTCGACGAAGAAGGAAACGTGCAATGTCAAGGCCAGAGAGAAAAGTGGAGATAATAAAAGCGCGTGCTTGAAACTGGAGGTGTTAGTCACTGGTCGTCGTCATAATGGAAGTTACGCGAACAGCAGCAACAAAGAAGACGATTGGAAAAAGAGCGGGAGCGTCGTTTTAATCCAACCAAAAAAGAAAGGTGGTTCGAGTGAAAACGAGGGCACTCTCGGGATTGTCGTGGACGTATCGAACACCAAGGACGAATATGGTGCTACTTTCAGAAACAAATACGTGCACGTGCAAACGAGCATTAAAACGGAGAATGTCGACGATCAATTAATCGTGACGCCGCTCGGGAACGTACTCACGCAAAAAAGGATAGTCGCCGTGGCTGTTTCGCGACCGAAAATTTCATTCGAGGCGCAAGTTTTAGGCACGAAGAACGCAACGTATACTCGTTTCAGCGACAGCGAAGACGACAGCGATGGTGAACGTAACATCAAAATGTCGACTGCAGACAATCAAAGGAAAAGTGCGGTAGCAGAGGAGGAAGTAAATGATGAATTGAACGAATCGCAAAGATTCGCGTTGGAAAGATTTATGAACGACAGGAGTCCGGGGTATAGATTGAAAATGGTTCAAGGACCTCCTGGAACGGGGAAGACGCATTTTTGCGCTAAACTTCTGCAGGAACTCACAAATCCGATGCGAAATGAACAACAACGTCTGCTGGTGTGCGCTCCTTCAAACAAAGCCGTAATTGTTTGTCTGGAAACTTTTCTTCGGAACATTCCAAAAGCGGAGGACCGAGACAAAATCGGTAGGAGCATCGCTTTGTACGGCGTCGAAGACGCGTTGGAGAGTGCGGCAAAGGATGTAAACATAATAAACGAGTTTTACGTTCACCGTCGACTCGATTCGCTGTGCGCTAAGTTGAAAAAACTGTCATCTGATGGGACCAATCGAAAGAATGGTGGCAGGCGAAGCAAGGCGGATGTCATGGCGGGCCTCAAGAACGTTCGCGAGGAGATGAAGCGCATCGCCACATTTCTTATAGAGTTGGGAGTGCACGTTTCTGAGCTTTTACTAAACCCGTGCGATCGAAAGAATGTATCGCAGAATATGGAAATCGAATCTACAGTTCAGGACTTCATCGAGCGTATCGAAGGGAAAACGAGGGCTGACAATTTGAGAAATCGAGACGTCCTCGCGAAAGCGGTTCTATCAAGTGCCCGCCTTTGTTTCTGTACTTTGGGTTCGTGCGGTGGTTTGTATCACTCTGGTGCCGCAGATTATGACGTACTAATAGTCGATGAAGCTGCAAATTGTTTGGAAGGTGAAATTTTATTAGCGTTCGCGAGGAATCCGAAGCGATGTTTGCTTATTGGAGATCCCCAACAATTGCCGGCGATGTGCTTCAGCCAAGATGTGCAACGATTGGGATATAACAAAAGCCTGATGGAACGATTGTTCTCGTGCTACTCGGGCGATCAAAACGAAGTGGTTTGTACTATGCTTAAAACGCAATACCGGATGCACCCTGAAATTTGCGCGTGGCCTTCCGAACGTTTCTACGGCGGTAAATTACAGAATGCCGATTGCGTTAAAAATCCCAACAACGCTCTTCCGTATTCCATCGTGAATGTGCACTCCGGAAAACACCGCGTTTCAAGCAACTCGAGCATGAGTAATGCTCGCGAGGCTGAAATCGCCGTAGAGTTGGTGCAGAAGCTCTGCCGTAAATCGTTGAAAATTGGAATTATAACATTTTACACGGCGCAAGTCAAATTAATTACGAATTTGATGCGCGCGAAGAATATACCTACCAACGATGACGTGTTCGCAAGTACGGTCGATTCCTTTCAAGGAAGCGAGGCAGATGTTATTATTTTGAGCTGCGTGCGGACGAGTAAAACCTCCGCGGGGTTCCTTAGTGACAGTCGCAGACTTAACGTCAGCCTCACGCGAGCGAAGAAGAAGCTCATCGTTTTGTGCAACGCCGACGCGCTGTCCGGAGGCGGCGAGACGTTGGAAATGCTCGATTTAAAGTCTCTCATCGAAAACGCCAAGTCGCGAAACGTGTTATTTTCCGAGTCTGTATCAAACATAGTAGACACAGTAGCAGCTTTCTAGCTTTAATATACTAGCTTTATTAGAATATTGAGGATGTTTGTAGTGCCTGTAAAGGCATACGAAAAGTGACATTGATGTAAATTAAACTAAAGATACCCTTCCGCTTTCAATCTCTGCAACCATAAATGCACCGGCGACAACATCGCGCTCGGATGTTCCATAGCTACCGCCGCTCCCACTTTCTCCATATCCACCCACGACGTTAACGTCTTGTCCATCACTCTATTCATATTCAAACTATCGTTATACCACGGCGACTCAGAACCGGCTAATATCAACGTCCTACACTTTAACGAACTCGCGATGTGTGTATTATCCAACCGATTCACCGTGGCGTCGTAATACGCCAAGAGCGCGTCTATCCGCATTTCTTGCATCTCATTCTTCGTCGTTAGCGCCAAGTCGCTGCTAAACTTTCCCGCAAATCCATCTGTTCCGTACTTACTGAACAACCTCCCCATCAAATGATTCGCCCCGGAGTCGGACACTCTTTTACTCCCTCTCGCGCACTTCACCCGAAACCACTTCGCGTACATCCACTCGGCATAATTCGCCTGTCGCGACATCGGCGAAACTAAAATCATCCCCGCGATGGGATTCGCGAACCTGCTCGCGTATATCGATATAACCGTCGCTCCAGAACCGACGCCAATCGCAAACACTTCCCTGTTCGCGTTGTTCGCTTTCCCTCTCGTCCATCCGAAAAAGTCGCTCACGTCTTCCAACTGCTGCGCTAATTTGTCCAAAGTCACCTCCCCTTCAAACTCCTCCGGAACGCCTTCCACGGACCCGTCTTGCATTCCCGGCGCGTCCACGTGGTATGCGCAAAATTTCGTGTTGATTTCGTGCGTTTTACCCGCGCAAGAAAAGAAGGACGAGAAACACGTCCGGTGATTCGTTCCGCAATCGTGGTAGGTAATCAACGGTTTCCTTCGTCCAATTTGCGCGTCCTCGTGGTGCGATTGGTCGTACGAGACGGAGAGATTTCCGTACCGCGTGGATATTTGCGTCGTGATCACGGACGAGTTTTGATTTTTTTCCGACGAGGAGGCGATGAGGTCCACGTCCAAGACGCGAGACATGTTTGTGTTATATATGCGCGTGGGAATAGGTTTTTGTTGTGTGGTTTTTGTGCTACTGGCAAAAGTGAAAAAAATTTTACACGAAGCGTTCATCTCACATGTCGCCCAACACGAATTTCTCTCTTTCGAGGTCCGACGCAGAAATTTCTCCACTCGCGAGCATGCGCATTCGTTCGCGCATCTCTTCCACCAATATTTTACTTTCAAAAGATAGTTCTTCGTAAGGTTTCTTCTTCGGGCCTTCGTCGGCGTCGACCATGTCTTTTAAGATTTCGTGCGGGAGTTTTCGGTGCGCGTGGTCGTCTTCGTAAATGGATTCCCAGACGATGTCTTTATCTTTTCGCAAATAAAAGTAGAGCTCGTCGGCGTCCTATATAGGTAGAGAGAGAGAGAGAGGGGTTAAACAGAAAGTACAGATCAAGGCGTCCGCGACGAGCAAAAGAAAACTCACCATCGTCCAGCTACTCTCGTCCAATTTTATCTTCCGAAAAAGCCTCCCGCCGCTCACTTCCGCGCGGCTCCCCCACTGCGTGCCTTTCAACCTCACTCCAAGCGACGCAGACGTCAGCGCAATCTCGATGTCGCCGTTCTTCTCCGAGGCGTTGCGAGGAATCTTGAGAAAAATTTCAACATCTGACGTGCTTTGCTGCCATTTTAATAGTTCTGTTTCTCGAAGAGAGAGGTACGCGCGCCGGTCGGCTTTCCCGATTCGAGACCGAGCCACGAGAGACGAGTCGAACGCGATCGCTTCCTCGTTCTTCTCTCGATCGTCCTCGTCGTCCGACGGTGGCGTCGTCGGCATTTTCCTTTTCTGTTTCTTCTTCTACAATGTCGAATGTGATTTGCTCTTTTTATTTTTCTCAAGTCTGATGATGTGCGTTTTTTTCCCTAAAACTTCAGAAAAAATCGCCGCCGGCGACTTTTTTATCTCTCTCTCTCTCCCTCTCGTGCCCCGGAAACAAACGCGATTAGGCGCAAAAGATGGGCGGCAAACCGAGCCGTCCGAAACGAGAAAAGGAAAAGAAACGCGACGACGACGACGATGCGAAAAGGAAGAAGGAAATCGTACGCGTCGCGTCCGTGCCTGGTCTCCGGTACGTCCCGAACCTTCTCGACGAGGAAACCCACGACCTCGTCGTCCGATTCGTCCGCGCGCAACTCCAACTCGGTCGCGAGCAGAAACTCTCGGGCGCGACGTACACCCCGATACCGCCGAAGTGGGATAAGCGTTCTCAGGGGAGAGAGATGTTGCAGTACGGGACGTACACGCACTCGAATCGCGTGTACGATCACGAGATTGAAGTGGAACCGTTGCCGGAGATTTTGAGGACGATGGTGGTGGAAAGACTCGCGGCGCTCGGCGTGTTCGGAGAAGAGACGAAGAGCGAGAGTGGCGCGACCGAGGCGAGTTCTTCTCCTTCTTCTTCTTCGAGAGCTGAAGAAGGAAAGGGTGAGCGTGACCTTTTTATGCCGGACAGTTGCACGGTGAACGTCTACCGCAAAGGACAATGGTTGCCGCCGCACGTGGACAATCCAAATTTTAAAAGGCCGTTTTGTACGGTGAGTTTGTTAGCGGACGAGATGTGCATTTTCGGGAGGGGAATCGTCTGGCATCCCGGTTTAGACGAAAGTGGTGATGGTAGCGCAGGCGCATCGTTGCCGGAAGAAAGTTGGTACGACATGGCGAACACGCTCGAAGGCGAGGAGTGTCGCGTCGTGTGCGAGAAAAATTCAGCAATAATTTTAGACGGAGAGAGCGGAGACGTGTACGAACACGCGGTGTTGCCGGTACGAGCAGAAGGCGGAAGAATTTCGTTGACGTTTCGAAAAAGAGATCGGGACGAGGCCGCGGTAAAGAAAAGGACGGAAGAGACGGAAAAATGGAGAGCAGAGTACAGGGAGAAGAGGAAGACGGCGTACGGGGCGACGAAGCCAGAGGTGGTGCACGTGGAAACGGAGAGGGCGAGGATCGCGCGTGAACGATTGGAGAGAAAGAAGGCAAAGGAGGCGAGAAAGTTGGAGACTTTGGCGAGAAAACAACGCGAATTAGAAATGGCCGAAGAACGACGAAAAGAAAAGGAGGAAAAAAAGAAGTCGAAGGAACCGAAACCGAAAACGCACAAAGAGTGTTTACCGGTTCCGGAAGGCTTGTTGAAGAATGGGGTAGACGATGCAAACGACAAGAAGGAAAACAACGACGACGACGACGACAAAAACAAAAACTCCAGCATCGTGAACAAAATGCCAGAAGTTGAACGCGAATACGTGCAAAAAGTGTATGACGTCGTCGCGAAGCAATGGCACGGCACGCGATACCGTTCGTGGCCGGCGATTGAAAAGTTTGTCGCGAACCAGCCTAAAAATGGTTTTGTGGCCGATATCGGATGCGGTAACGGTAAAAACATGCACGATGTCGTCAAAGGAGGAGGCACAGTCGTAGGTATGGATTTTTCGTACGGTTTGATCGAAATTTGCGCAGAGCAAGGATTCGAAGTCCAAGTCGCGGACGCATTAATGGTCCCGTACCGCTCGAGAGTGTTCGACTACGCGCTCAACATTGCCGTTTTGCACCACATTTCAAGCGAAGAACGCAGAGTTCGGATGTGCGAAGAAACCCTTCGCGTGGTTAAAGTTGGTGGCGTCGCATTATTCTGCGCCTGGGCGTACGAACAAGACAAAGGTGGCGTTTCCGGTCACGATTTTCTCGCGCAAGACGTCTTGGTCCCATTCCACAAGAGACCAATCGCCAAAGGCATGCAACCCGACGAGCAAAAAGAATTGGACGACGAGATGGTCAGAGAAGGCAAAGCACCTTCTCACGGAGAAATCAACCGAGAGAAACACACGGTCGTGTACCAGCGATATTGTCACGTGTACAAAGAAGGCGAGCTCGAAAAGTTATTCGAGAAGATACCGGGATGCGAGGTCGAAGCGTCCTATTTTGATTTCGGCAACTGGTGCGTCGAAGTCCGCGTGACCGAGTGAAAGCAGTAAATACATATATATAGAGAGAGAAAGGGAGAACGAGTACAACGAGAGAGTAGCGAAACGCATATTTAGCTATAGCTAGACATTTGTAGCGTAGAAAGGTAGCTGAAATTGATTCATTCAGAGCGGGCTCGTCATTTTCCATTTTTTCTTCTTTTCTTCCCTACGAGAGAGCTTTTGAACTCTTCCTCATTAAATAATCTCGCGCATCGCACGAAAACTCCAAAAACAAAAGCGATCGCAAGAGAAATGACGACCGCGCCACCGCGAGAGAAAAGCGGCGCGCCGCGATCGATGATGCTGCGAGCGAGTGCGCTCGTATTTCTCGTCTTCCTCTTCTCCGTCTCTAGAGTAGCGTCGGGACAACAAGACGACGACGATGACTTCGAGACGTCCGGGGAAGAGGATAACAACGACAACGGCGAGAATAAGTTCTGGAACACCGGCCCGTCCGGCATCGACGAGTCGATCCTCCCGCCGCTTGACCCGACAAATTACCCGTGCCCGAAGGACAGATACTTACTGTTGGGCCCGAGAACGTATACCGGTGGCTTTAACAACATGTTCATGACGTTTCAGAGCGCGATTTTGTTGGCTCGATACACGAACAGAACGTTCGTGATACCGGCGGCGAGGAACGATCGGTACACGGATTTCAGATTCTCGCAAGCGATCGATTACGAGGTACGGCGTGCTTCTCTCTCTTCATTTCTATCGTTGTTCTCTCTCTCTCTCGCGCGCGCTATCTCTCGCTGTCTCTCTCGTTTCTTCTCCCATTCTTTGTGTGTTCGCGAGATGGCACGAAGTATCTGACTTTCGACGTTCTCTTTCCGTCGCAAACATTTTCTTCGATGATAAAATACAGGCAATGCGACCGGTGTGGCCGTGCTTTCACGATAGTAACGTTCCATGGGGCGAAGGAGAAGTGCCACAGGCGTACGTATCCGTGCAGAAAAGAAGAAAGCTCGCGATGATGGACGCGAGATCGGAGGAAGATAGAATAAAAGATGATTTTAGCAGTAGCGCGTTGTTGATTAGAGAGTTTGACGAGTTGGACGCGAAACGGATGGCGCACGTAGACAACAACGACGAAAATGAAAAAGACAAGGAGACAGACAACCAGGTGCATGCGGGGCAAACGCAGACAAGAAGATTGCTCGGCAAAGGAAAGAAGTTAAAAACGTCCGACATGTTTGACGACTACAAGGCGAAACCAAACTCCGTCGCCGCCATGCGCCCTGCGCGCGTGCGCGGTCCGGATAACACCGGACGCCAAATTTCCGAAATTGCTACTGATTTCACCTCTGATACCGAGGTGCACGGACACCCTGTTATTATGATTTCCGGAAGTGCATGGGGTGGACTCATGACTGCGTGCATGAAACCTCACGAAGACGGTTTGTTTTTTAAACACGTCCAACCTGCCGAGCACATTCGCCAAGAGGTTGAAACGTACAAACAAATGAGAGGTTTAGTCGACGGAGAATACGTCGGAGTTCATTTAAGATATTTAGAGGGTAAATGTCCGCATCGCGCGAGGGCGTATTATATGCCGAAAGTCGAAAAACAAATCGCAGCGATGTGTCACAACACGTTTCCGCACACGAAGAGAGTTTTGCAAGACCACGGCATTGATTTGAGGTCGGGCACAAAAATCTACTTAGCCTCGGATCGACAGCGTCCGGATGCGGATAGATCTTTTGAAAAAGCCGGTTCGATTAGCTACGATAAAGGGAACAAGAAGGATAAATACTTTGGCGACGGGACGCAGTTTGTGAAAGGGTACATCGGCAAAAAGGTTTTTGAACCGGCGGTGGACATGTTCATCTTAGCCGGTGCAAAAATCTTTGTCGGAAACATGCTTTCGACATTCAGCACAAATACCGCAAACATTCGATACGGATGGGGTGCGAGGAGATCCGTTTTAGCGTGGCCAGAACCGCCGATTATGAAGGAGCGTACATTTTGGGAGTGCGAACGCGCTGCGTTTTGGTGCGGAACAATCACGAAAGAGTGGAGTTCCGAAGGCCACACGAAAGCGAAAGGGAACTGTTAAGCAGAAGAAGCGCGTTGTAATTAATGTACGTGATAGTATTTTTATCAATCATCATCAAAATTCTCTTCTTTGACCCTATGTTATAATATATCGTTTGCGTTTTCTCTCAATGTGTATCTTGTATTTCTAATGCTTTCCTTGACTGACTTTCTCCTCGGCTAAATTCAACAACAACGAATCCGCGTTCAACATCACGCGGTTATTCGATCTCGCCATCGTTTCCGCAATCTCTCTCGCGGCTTCGATTCTCCTCAGCGTTAAAAACGCCGGATTCGTACTAATAGCCTCCCCAATCAACTTCGCCGATCTCGCCTCACCATCCGCTCTAATAACCGCAGATTTCTTATCTTGCTTTGCTCTCTCCACGATAAACTTCGCTCTCTCCGCGTCTTGCTGCGCCACCTGCTTCGCTTCGATCGCCGCAGTATACTCTCTCCCAAACGTCAACGCCGTAATCGAAACGTCGTCCAATATCATGTGAAAACTCTTCGCGCGTTGAATCAACATGTTCCTAATTTGTAACGACACGTTCTCTCTCTTCGTGATCAACTCCGACGCGTTGTGTTGCGCCACCACCGATTTCAACGTGTCGTGTATTAAACTCGGCAAAACTCTTTCGTTAAAATCTGTCCCAAGCTCTCGGTAAATTTGCGGCAATTTGTTCGAATCCGGTCTCGTTAAAACCCGTATGCTTAAATTCACCATCTGTAAATCTTTACTCCCAGACGTCGAGCTCACCTGGTGCGCTCTCGATCGCACGTCGTATATTATCGGTCGTTCGATCCACGGGATCATTAAATGCGTGCCTTCTGAATACGAGGTTTCTTTGATGCCTACGGCGCGATTATACACAATCGCCCGGTGGCCGCCTTCGACGTTGAACAAAGAGTGATACAAGCCGTAGGAAACCGCGCCGAGGCCGAGGACGCCTTGGATGGCGCCGGTTGCCGCGGCGATGTTCACTTTAGACGCCGCGTTTTGCATATTGTTCTTCTTCTTTTCTTATCTTAAAAAACGACGGTGAACACAGAGAGGGCGAAACAGTGACGACGCGAGGGCACCACTTCGACGTGGAGAGTCTCGGAGACTTCCAATTTGTTTTTAGGGTTTAGGGTTTAGGGAGTCGCTCTCCTTTTGGAAAAAAGTGCGCGACGCTTTCTTCGTTCGCGAGTCGACAAAACGCGTGCGTCACGTGTGTGAGAAGCGAGAGAGAGAGAGAGAGAGAGATTGAACCGCCGCGAGTGTGCGACGCTCCAGAGAAGAGCGCTCTTCGAGCGAAGTAATCGCAGAAGAAAATGGAAAACAATAACGCGGACGGGGAATCTCTGCCGTCGTTCGCGTTCAACTTCTTTTCGTCGTCGTCTTCTCCTCCCGAAAACAACGACACCAACAACTTTGCCGCCGGCGGCAAAGTTGAAGGAGAGAGAGAGAGCGACGATAACGCGAACAACGCCGCGAGGACAACAGCGACGACGAGTATTAAACCAGAGGCGAAATACGTGCGCGCGAAGGATGTTTTGGAACCGGTGTTTGCGAAAGCCGTGGACGTGGAAACGGTTGAGATTCTCTTCTCGGAAAAAGGAGGGGAAAAGTTGTTGTCGATTGAGAAAAAGATCCCGCCGCTGGGAAAAGAGGAAGTGAGGATGCGCGTGCCGACGTTGGATACGTTTTGTAAGCGCGCGGTCGAGAGCGACGCGGCAACTGGAAGTAAAGGAGGAAAAGTGCGGTCGTCTTCCGCTACGGCTGCGTCGACTTCGTATTCGTTGACGTCGCACGATTTGGTGAAAGGTAAATACGAAGGCGGGTTGAAACTGTGGGAGTGCGCGATTGATTTAACGAAATACGTGGTGCGAGAACGAGTGGTGGAAGAAATGGTGACTGCGTCGAACTCGGAATCGTTTCGCGTGTTGGAACTGGGATGTGGCCACGGCGTTCCCGGAATAGCGAGCTTGATGGCGCACGAAAAGATGAAGAAAGACACGAAGAATGCCACTAAAAATATTCGGTGCACGTTAGCGGATTATAACGAGGAAGTGCTGAGAGAGGTGACGGTACCGAACGCGAGACTGAACGGTGTGTGTGACCAGTGCACGTTTTTAGCCGGAGATTGGGACGATTTAATCGCCGCTTCCTCTAACAACGAGTCTCAGATGGGGGCGTTCCTATCGAAGGACGAGTTCGATTTAATCTTAACCTCCGATACTATTTATAACGTGGATGATGCGAAAAAGCTGGCGAAAGTCATTCACCACTGTTTGAAAAAGAACGACAACGAAAGCGCCATCGCGCTCGTCGCCGCGAAGAGGTACTATTTTGGCGTCGGCGGTTCGACGGCAACATTCATGCAATTGTGCGACGAAGTGTCGTTGTCTTGCGACGTGGTAAAAGAGATCATGGACGGCGTCAGTAACGTTCGCGAAATTATTCGCGTGAGGATGAAAACAAAGCATAATTAGAATAGTTGTTGCATTAGATAGTATGAGTAGCGAGCGTTTTGTTTTTGTTAGTGTACGAAGTAATAAATTTAAGTTTTTATTTATGATTTGTGATTCAAGATAAGACGCGCACGCGACTGCCTTTGATTTCTAGAACTTCCACCGCTCCGCCATAAATACCTCGACTCGCACCAACATCTACTCTCCAAACTGCACCTTTACACCCAGCATTCACGCCGGTCGTTTGAGGCGTGTGGCCAATGACTAATCTCTTCGCCTCTGGATCTGAAGTCAACGCCAAGGCGCTTTTCAATCGTCGACACGCCTCCGCTTCGTACTTCACGCCCGCATCTTTCCCTCCGTACTCTCGCGTCCACACTACGCCTTCGCTTTCGACGATGTAATCCGGCGGATTCGTAATTTTTCCTTGCATCCACAACGATACTTCCCGATTAATCCTATCGAAACCGTACTTCACGTGGCTCTGATTGACGCCGGCGTGCGCGAAAATCGTATCTCCGACTTGCAACACCGTCGGGTGCTTGCTCAACTTCATCGCGAACGCACCACCCGGTTGGAACAACTCTCGTCGAGCTCGAACGCCTTGGATCACCGGATCTTCGTTTTGGAACTGCTCGGAGGCTTTTTTCAGCGGTGATTTCTCGCTGTCATCGCCACTCTTGTTATTGCTAATGTTACTATTCGCGTTCTCCTTGTCACCGCTATTACTGCTACCACTACCACTACTCTCCTCCTTCTCTTTCATCTTCTTCAAATACGCACCGCACTCTAAATACGCACCGTTCGTGGCGTACCTAAAATCCCCCATCACGTTCATAATCTCGTGGTTCCCGTTCATCACAATCACGTCGCCGCCTTCCTTCAACGCTTTCTTCTTCAATCGTAAAAACTTGTTAAAGATGGCCAACTCCGCGTCGCCTCGGTCCATCACGTCTCCGACTTGCACCACCACCGTGTTTTTCCCGATCCATTCGCCTTTATTATTCATCACTCCGGCAATTTCGAGCGCTTTCATCGCCGCCGGAAAATCCCCGTGCACGTCGCCGATGGCCACCAATCTTCGGCCGTTGAGGTCTATTTTCCCACTCAACTCTTGACCTTCTGACGCCCACGAAGAGTTCTTGCTCGAAGACTTGGACAAACCCGCGTCGTTCGCTTTCGCGTTCGCGGACGGTGGAAGCACCAAATTACTCGCCAGGAAAATCGACCCCCCGCTCGCGGCGGCGAGAAAGACCGTCGAAGGAATGGCGGCGAATATCGCGATCCTTTTTCCCACGCGAAGCTGATTTTGCGAAGAAGAAGAGGAAGAGGAAGAGGAAGAGGAAGACGACGACGACGACGACGACGAAGAAGAACTGCTCGCGCGCGACGAGACGCTTCGCGCGCTCTTCTTGGCGCCGCTCTTCTTGCCGAGGAAGAAGTTGGAGCTTCCTCCGCCTCCCGAAGAGGATGAAAAGAAACGCGACGACGACGTGGGCATTTTATCTTCTTTGTCCGGCAAAAAAATGACGAAAAACGCTTGTCGATGCTCGTAAAAAAACAAAAAAAAAGAACACGAAGAAGAAAAAAGCAAAAGAAGAAGTGAGCGAAACGAAAGCGAGGAGAAAGGAAACAATAATCGGCAGCGTGGCAGCGGCGATATCTTTCTTTTTTGTGTGTGAGCAGAGCACTTCTGTGAAGTCTTTTGAGTATTTTACAATCAATCAATCAAATCGATCAAGTTTCTGCCTTCATTTTAGCGCTGCGTTCAATCATCTCTATGCCGGCGATGTTGAATCCTAAATCGTCGAGGCGCTCCTTGGCGCGGGATCGGAGCAACGGTTTTAAACCGTCCAAGGTCGCGCGAGCTTCGCGAGTCGCGCCGAGTTGTTGGAAGTGTAGTCGGACGATTAAGTTGGTCATCGTGCAACACAGTTCGACTTTTTCGTTTCTCTCGAGCCAGTATTTGAGGTAGTCAAGGAGGAGGCGGCAGTAAAGGAATGGGAGGCAGAGGATGGAGCGCTCGAGCTCCGCCGGGCGGACTTGACTGACTTGGTACAAGGCGTATTGTCGAGGTTCCATGTTGAGGAGGAGCGGGTTTGGTTTCAGCGGTGGCATTTTGGATGGGTCTGCGCTTTGTCGCTTTTCGTTCTCGTACGCTGCGACGCGTTCAAGTTCGTGTTTCGCTAAATCCACCGCGGCGGCTATTTTGTCCGCGGCATCGAGCGTTTCCATCGTACGGCGACCAGCGAGGCCAGACTCTGCGACGGCCGTGTTGAGCGGATCGTTAGTATCTCCATTATTTCCCGCGTCTATTCGTTCGCTGTTTCTGCGATCTTCTTCGTCCATTTCGATGCCGGCGTTATCCTCAAACATGGAGTCTAACCTTTTTTCTTTCTCCTCGTCGAGAAAGAAAGGTTCTTTGGTGCGTTCGTAGAGACGCAAGGACCGATCAGCGCCGGACGAAACGATAAAGGCACCGGTTGTCGACACTGCGATCGTCCAGACAGCCATGTGATGTTCGTCCATGGATAAAAGCATTTCGTACTTATCCAAGTCCCAATAACGGACGCGTTTGTCTTTACCGCACGTAAACGCGTAGTGCGTTTTGTTGACGAACTTTAACGCCATCACAGAATCATCGTGCGCATGAATTGAGCGATGGCAATCGCCAAAATCTAAACCCCAGACTCGAATATTTTTATCCTGGCCCGCGCTAGCTAGTAAGACGGAATCAGAGGAGACGTCGTGGCAAAGCGCCGGTAATCGATGACCGTATAAGGAGAGCGAAAATTTCAACGTGTCCGCGAAGAAGACTTTCAAGGTGTTGTCGAGTAACGACGCCGATAATAATTTTCCATTTGGCGTTATGGAGATGCTCAGAACGTCGTCAGCCATTTGTAACGTCTTTGAATGAGTCGCGGTGAGTTTCTTCATGCCGTTTTTATCTTTCCTGTTCGCGGCGACGAGGGTCCATTCCCAAAACTTGATCGTCTTATCGCCAGAACAGGTGACGAAACCAGACTCATCCGGTAAAGCGCAAATGCCCCAAACGGGACCATCGTGCGCTGATTTCAACGGATCGACGAAATCAGCTTTTTCTTTCTCTCCTTCTCTTTCTTTCACGTCGTCATTTTCTCCTTCTTCGCTTTTCTTCTTCTTTTTCTTCTTCTTCTCTTCATCTTCGGGCAACGACGCCGAGTTCGTTCCGGCGAGACAATCTATAATCTCTAAGCCACCATCTTTTGTTCCAACGACGGCATTTCGTCCGTCCGGTGCGAAGAACGCGCACGTTCCGTATCCGGACTCGATTGTTCGCGCACATTTACCAGTATCCGCGTCCCAGATTTTTGCGCCCGAGTGCGAGACAGAGAGGAGGAAAGTTTCATCCGGCGATAACGCGATGACTCGAACATCCGCGCGGTGCCCAGACGGTCGCGCCATGGAACGTTTTTTAGCCTCTTTCACGCTCGCATCTTTCTTTGCAGAAACGCTTGCGATGTCGTACACTTCAACTGCGTTTGAATCGAGACAGATGGCTAAGGATACAGACTTTGCCAAATGCGAATTCATAGTTTCCGGCTGAAACGCAAAAGGCGCGATAGATTTGCCCGTCGGACGAACGACGGAAGATAACTCAAACGCGTCTTTTGCGTTGAATTTATTTTCATCTTCTTCGTCGCTGTCCTCCTCGTCATGTTCCTGTTCCTTTTCATTATCATCGCTATCTTCGTCTCGTCGTTTCTGTTCTTCCAACTTCAGCTTTTTGCTATTCTCTTTCTCTCGGCGTCGTTTCAATCTACGCTTCCGTTTCTTTTCAATTTCCTCTGCATTCTTCACGTCGTAGATTTCGATAGATTTCCCTACGCTCTGTACGCCAAATGCCGTGCCCAAGTTGGAGAAATGCATTGAAATCGTCCGACTCCGAGTTTCTTTTGCGAAAGAGCCGACGAAGCGTAAACGCAATGCTCGGTCTAAAATGTTTTCGCGCGCCTGTTTCGTCTCTTCGTCTTCGTCGTCGTTGTCCGCCTCTTCCTCAATGCGTTGGCGCCGCCGCAGGAACGAATCCTTCTCCACGCCTTTGTACACGGAATAAAATTTTATCTCTCTTTCCACGCCAGCTATAGCAACGATTCCATATTTCGCCGCCTCGTTGCTATTATTATTATTATTGTTTTCATTATCGTTATTGCTATTCGTTGTGTCCGCGACCACGTGTTCGCTATACGCGGACGCCCAACACTCGCCTCCAAAACCGGATAGCGTTTGACAACACCTCTGACCGACTAAATCCCAAACTTTTGCGAATCCGTCTTTTGACGTCGTGACGAGCGCCATGTTTGTGAAACTCGACGACGCGATGTAATCTTCGCTTTTCGTCATCGCGTCGTTGTGATCATCGTCCTCTTCGTCGTCGTCCTCCTCCTCTTTCTTCTTTGATTTCTTTGATTTTTTCCTAGCTTTCTTCCCTTTACCATCTGCACCTGACGCGCTGTTCTTTACAAATACCGCGCTCGTCACCTGACCCCGATGTCCTTTCAACCGAAACAAACCTTTTTCTTCCAACGTATCCCAAACGACCACATCCGTATCCCTCCCTCCGGAAACCAACACCGTCCCGTCCTCGGTGAACGCCAACGCGCTCACGGCGGATTTATGTCCGCGAAACAAAACTGAACTCGTGCAGTGCTCGAACTCCTCGTCCTCGTCGTCCTCAAAATCGCTCGAATACAGTTCGTCCGGGTCTTCGTCTTCGTCTTTCCTATCTCTCTCTCCTCCTCCTCCTTTACCGCCGCCGCCCGACGCGTAAAAAAGCATCCCTTTCAACGGCTTTCGCCACAGCCGAACCGACCCGTCGCTAAACCCACCGGCGACTATCTGACCGTCTTTAGAGCACGCGATCGCCGTAACTCTCGGCAACGTCGCAATTGGACTCCCATCGCTCGTGTGGTACGTTTTCGGCGCGTGCAGTTGTCTTTTGATCGCGCCAGACGCGTGCAACGAGCAGTCCAAGATGTTCACGCACTCCCCGGCGGCGGTGAAGAGGAATTGGTGTTTTTGTTGTCCAAAACTCTTTTTACTACCGCTGCTGTTGTTACTTTGATTATGATAGCAGACGTTCACGTCCGGCGAGCACACGACGCCCCAGGATTTGGAGTGCTCGTAGCGGAGGTACGCTTTCACCATGTTCCTTTATGTGTTCCTTTATGTGTGGTGTATCGCATCGCGCGCGTTTTTGTTTTTGTCTCATTTCCGAAAGATGTGAGAATTTATTTAGGGTTTCAGATTCTCAGATTCTTTTGTGTGTGGAAGGCCTTCTCTACAGACGGCACTTTAATGTATCTCCGTTATCGAAGAGAGAGAGAGAGAGAGAGAGAGAGAGAGAGAAAGAAAAGGCAGTTTGCCTTCGCACGGTTTGAGAAGAGAGAACGCGCGGCCCCTTTCGTTCGACGCGAGTATATCCTAGTAAAGTGCAAAAATCAATCCTGTTATTCGGGGAAAATAATTTCAAAAATCACAAAGAGAAGAAAGAAGAAATGAACGCGAACGAGAAGCTGTTCGTCAACGCCCTCATGAGTCGAAAATACATCGAGGAGACCGAGGCGAAAGAACTGTATCGAGATTTACAAACGAACCGGGTGAACGACGTGGAAAACCCAACCCCGAGTCAAAAAGAGTTTGATGAATTTTGGGGACACATCAAAACCAAGTTGATGGCAAAGATGGGGCTGGACATTCGGAAAGTGAAGTTCGTGCAAGGCGACGAGAAGATATATTTAGGGATATGCAACGTGATTTCGATAACGAACGAACCATGGGTGAATAGCTTACCGACGACGAAATCGCCGAGAGAAATCGCGTTGTTTCGGGTGGTTTTGGATGAAATTTTGCGAACCGAAGACACGTGTCGCAACGGCGTGAACATCATGAAGTTGATAAACGCGACAAAAGACGTGTACATGACGCAAGCGCAAGAGTTATCGAAAAACGAGGAGACAAAAGGCGAAGGTGCGGGAATGACGCAAGCGACGACGCAGGCGCAAGTCGAAGCGATGGGGAAGATGACGCCGTTAGAGCGGGAGATTGCCGTCGCGAATTTCTGCGAGGACGGGTGGTTGCATCGACCGCACACCGAAAACGTGCGAATAGGCGTGAGGAGTTTTTTGGAGTTGAAGGAGTTCATTTTGGATCAGTGCCCGGAAGAGATCAGCGAGGAGTGGAAGGATGCTCTCTGAGACAGAGAGAGAGAGAGAGAGAGAAAGAGAGAGAAGATTTGTGTTTTCGCGCGCGTAGTTGTCACGCGTGCGCGCGATATGTGCACGCGTAAGCTGCCCGCTGTACAATTTTCATTTAGAGTTGATAAGTTTAGCTTTTTCGTCACTTGTTTTTAATACACGACACGCGCTAGGAGTAAAACGCATCGCACGCGTTTCTATTTTTTGAGCGATACACACACAGAGAGAACTACTTGGAAAAGCACGATGTCCTCTCGCATAACCGGAGGCATTCTCCACGTTCCCGCGTCTCGTCCGTCGCCTTCGTTTTCTTCTTCTCGTGAAGATGAACGCGGTGGCGAATTGGAAAAAAGTGGCGGCGAAGATGCGGAGATGCACGCCAACGTCGGAGAGAGAGAAAACGAAGAGAAGCGAGAAGAACAGCGCGGGAAGATAATAAAAGAGAACGATTTAGTCATCGCGCACGTTGGTTTTGGGGACCAAAAAGCGTTGCGAGTGCACGCTTCGTCGTCCTCGGGTGCAAATGGTAAAAAGAATAACAACGCAGGAATGCTGCACACGTCCTACGGGAGCTTTTCGCACAAGAGAGACGTGATTGACAAATCGATCCGGTTCGGCGAGAAGGCGTTTTGTTCGGGTGCAAAAGGTAATCAAAAACCTTTCATCTGGTGCTTAGCGCCCACGTGCGAGCTTTGGACGAACGTGTTGGCGCACCGAACGCAAATTTTGTACGTTTACGATATATCGTTGATATGCGCGTGGTTGGATTTGAAACCCGGGAAAGTCGTGTTGGAGAGCGGAACCGGGAGCGCGAGTTTGACGCATTCTTTGGTGAGAGCAGTCGCGAGTGGTGACGATAGTGGTAGTAATAATAGTGGTAGTGGTAGTAAAGGGCACGTGTTTACGTTTGAGTTCAACCAATCTCGAGCGGATGCTGCGAGGGAAGAAATCGAACAAAATGGATTGAAAGAGTATTGCACGGTGACGCATCGGGACATCGAGTCGAACGGGTTTCCGAAAAATTTAGAGAGCGCGAAAATTGCAGATGCGGTATTCTTGGATTTACCTGGTCCCCATAAGTGCGTGGAGAGCAGCGCGAAGTGTTTGAAGGAAGACGGCGTTTTGTGCTCTTTTTCACCGTGCGTGGAGCAGGTGCAGAGGACCTGTCTGGAGATGCAAAAGTTTGGGTTCGTCGACGTCAAGACGGTAGAGATGTTAGGACGAGAATTCGACGTGAGCGAACGAAAGTTTTTCACGGACATCGAACGAGCTTCGACGGGGAAGTTTTCGAGAAATTTGAGCGAAAGAGATACCAAGAGAGTGAGAGAAGAGACGAAGAAAGCGAAGAAGACTTTGAATAATACTCAAGGCGAGGACGAAGAGAGTGCAGCTCTCGTTTCTCAACGGGTGAGCGCAGTGCCTAGATTTCAAGGTCAGACACACACCGGATACTTGACGTTTGCGCGATTAGCACCGCTTCCAGAAGGGTGGACGAAAGCGTCCTGGAACGAACGCGCGGAGAAGAAACGAGAGGCTGGACAGGAGATTCTGAGAGCGAAAATGGAAAGAGACGAAGGGAGGAAGAAAGCAGAGTCCTCGAATACGAACGCCAAGAAGAGAAAACAAGATGAAAAGGTGGCCGCAGCACCGCCACCACCGGTGAAAGAAACGAAAGTTCATCACCATGCCGATGACGACGAGTATTCTGACTGAGTTTTCCCTAGATATACAATAAATACAATTTCATAATTCTACTTGCTTGTGCCGCCGCTAAAAATTTCATTCATCGATTGTCCCCTAAAACACCGCTCTTGCCTACAACACCCTCTAAACTATCGTGGACGTCGTATAACGCTTTCTGCGTCGCTAGAAAAGATTCAATGAGCTTCATTTCGTTCGTCGATGTGTTCTCGTTTTGTCCAGAATCAGAAAAAACGACGTTCCAAATTTCCGGCGCCGCTCTCGCGAAAACAACCGGCAACGCCGCAGCTAACACCGACATCTCAAACGCATTCAACGGTCTCTTCTCTGGATCGAAATAAGGCATCTTTTCCAACTTCTCTATCCATACTTTCTCCAAACCTCTCTCCTTGGCTCCTTCTACGATTAAATCTCGATACCGTTTAGATGGCTGCAAATCTTTTCGCGTCGCGACGTCTCTGTGCGTCAAGGTCTTCGCTTTCACCACAACTCCGTCGTACGCGATAACGTCTACATCCACGACGTCGTACGACCCTTCCGTTTGTAGCAAATACCGAAACTCTTCCTTCGTGATCGAATAGCACACGCCGTGGGTCTCCTCGCCTTCGTTTCGCGTGACAGAGGCAAAAGCAGGTTCAAAGTAAGGTAATCCAGCGACGTTAAACGTCAACCGATAATCGCGTATCTTCCCGTTTTGTACGCGAATCGGTCGCATGTTCCGGCGACTCGAAAACGTTTTCGACCCGACGTTCGATCCGTAGGCGAAGTAATTCACCACGTCTTCATCTCTTTCTTCTTCTTCTTCTTCTTCTTCTTTTGACGCTCTCGCGCTCTCAAATCCCCTAATCTCACGCGACCGTCGTCTTCTTCTCGAAAGCGACTGCGAAAAACGAGACGACGTTAAAACGCGAGGAGTTACGCTCGACGAAGACGACATATCTATATCGCTCGACAGAATGAATGCGCTTAACGCGGTCGCGCGTCTTATCAGATAAAAGTAGAAAAAGTGAAGCATTACTCTACAGAAGTTTCCCCAGAAAAAGGTTTGTCTCGCGCTCTATCAAACGATACGCACAAAAGTAAAGCCCCCTTCGCGCAAATCTCTCAGGGACGGAAATGGTAATGTTCCACGTCTCGAGAAGAATCAGTCTCGGAGAATAAGAGAGAGAGAAGAAGAAGAAGAGGAGCTTTTTCCACGCGTTCATCGATCGTCTTCTCGCGATCCCCTAGCAGCAGCAGCAGAGTAGTAAAATGGATTTTTGGAAAACGAAGAAGAAGCGATGCGCGCTCGCACTCGCGCTGTTACTGCTACTCTTCGCGACGGTGAGATTGGTCGCGCAGCTGCGAGAGCATGGTGGTTTTTCTTCTTCTTTCACTTCAAACGGTAGAAATGAGCGAAAGAAAGCCGCGTCGTCGAGGTCTGGATTGGTGTTGTGTAAAGAAGGTGCTCCGGTGGTGGATGGGTGCTTTCGGTACAAAAAAGGCACGCTGACGGATCCGATGAAAGCGGAGAGCGAGATGCAAACGATGGATCCGGACGTTTTGATACGGAACGAAGAACTGGTGGAAAAGATACGAGGGGAAGAAATGGCCGCGCGGAAACCAATATCGCGAGATGTGGAGGATATGAGAGGATTGAGGGAAAGGTTGAACGCGTTCGACGCGTCGGAGCGAAAGGAGAGAGAGGAAAGGAAAGCGAGATTGACGAGAGCGAATAACAGGATTAGCGGCGTGAAAGCTAAGGCGTACGGAATAGGCGAGGCGCCAAAACCACACAAAACGGTTCCGTTTCGAGCGATCGATGGTTTCATATTTGGACAGCTCGCGTTGGCGGTGTACGCGTTTAGGAGGACGAGAGCGCCGTTGGCGGCGAGCGTCGCCGCGTTGGCGTTTTCGGGAACCACCAGGGCATTCACCGAAAACTGGCGCGTAACTCTCTTCGCGGGTTTAATCGGCGCATTTTTCGGTCTCTTCGTCCTATCGATGCCCGTGGTAGAAAAAGTCGTCGACGAAAGCGTCACGAAAGATCTCGACGACGACGGCGTCGAAGACGACGACGATATCGACGAAAACAAAGCCGAAAACGGAGGCGTCGTCGCGTCCTACCGGCGAAACTTCGTCCAAAGGAACGGCGTGTTCGTCGGTAGATACGGTAGGGATAGAGATAGTTATAGTTATAGTCTCCAACGCGCTTTCGCGTCGATGTTTTCATGATATTTTAGATTTTAGATTTTGATGTTTTTTATTACACATCGTCGATTCGTCGTCGTCATAATAATAATTTTCAAAAAGAAATGGATTTAATATCCAATCTGTACGAAGCCTTCTCCGGTCAAAACTTGGGCCGACCGAAGAAGACGATAAAATCGAAAGCAGCCGGGAACAACAACAATAAGAAGAACACCACATCCGTCGTTTCCGCGCAGCTGAAGTCGCCGCAAAAAGCGAGAGTCGTTAAGAAAGTGCCGAAGAAATCTCCGCTGACGCTTCGAGCGAATTTGAAAAGCATAACGAACAAACCGACGCCTCCGGCGACGAAACGAACGCCCGTCGTTGCGAAGAAAAAGAGCGAAGCGGACAGAGACGATAAGAAAGAGACAACTTCGTTGATTCAATCTGCGCTCGCGAAAGGTGAAAACATCGTGCCTTTGATGGAGAAAATTGAAAGGAAGAAACGAGCGGTTCTTTTGCAAATAGAAGCTCTCGAGAGAGAGGTGAATTTAAAGAAAGCGGAAGTGGTGGAGATGGAGAAGGAGTTGCTGCTAGGCGCGAGCAGCTGGTGATTATTGCACCATATATAGCTCTCGCCCGCGCTGTGTTAGATGTAGATTGTGTTTTATTATTCTTATTGTTATTATTGTTAAAATACTACTGTTGTATATTGACGCTTCTAAACTACTTCTTATCTCGGCGGCGGCGGCGGCGGGGGCGGCACTCGTTGCTGTTGTTGTTGTTGTTGTTGTTGTTGTTGTTGTTGTTGTTGCGGAGGCAAGAATTTACTTACAGAGGAAAGGAGCTGGCTGATGTCGCCACCTGCGCTGGTGTTCGCCGGCGGTGGTGGGACGTGAACGATAGGCGGAGGCGGCGGTGGCACGCGTAACTGCGTCGGAGGCGGAGGCACGACGACCGCGTTCCGAGGAGGTGGAGGCGGAGCTTGGCGATGCTGCTGCTGAGGAGGAGCAGCGGCGGCAACAACAACTGGAGGTGGCGGTGGTGGTGCCTGGCGGTGAAGCTGTGTGGCAGCAGCCATAACTGGCGGGGGTGGCGGCGGGGCTTGTTGTTGTTGTTGTTGTTGTTGGACAACTGGCGCCGGAGGAGGCTGAACGAGAGTTTGGGTCAATCCACGTCCAAAGTTATTCGTCACCACTCGTTTTGGCGGTGGCGGCGGCGGCTTCCTCGGTTCTTCTTCTTGCCTATCTTCCGCGTCGTCTTCTGAAAACTCTTCATCGAAATCGCTCGTTCCATCGTCCGGCGGCGAGTAATTTTCCGCCTCGCGCAAACGCTCCGCTTCTAACAATTTCATCTTCTTCGCGCGTTCGATTTCGAGCTGTTTCATTTTCGCCTCTTTCCTCTTCTTCTCAGCTTTAGCTTCGATGACTTTAAAGTTTCTTCCTATGCCTTTTTTGTGGATGACGGCGACTAATAAGCCGCTCTTCTTGTTTTCAGTTCGGATGACTATTCCAGGCGCGCGCATGTGCTTCAACAAACGCATGGCTTCCTCCGATTTACGAGGAAACACGTACACTTCTATTTTTTTCTCCTTGTCGTCGCTCACGCCGGCTCTTCCTTTCTCCTCGTAGTGTTTTGCCAACGCTAGTAAGCTCGCATCTTGCTTCTTATCGTTTACCATGCACGTCTCCACTTCCGCTATGGTCACCGCGCGCGAATTGGATTGTCGAGCAATTTGTCGAACGAACGCCTCGGCGTCTTTCAACGAAACGCGACCTTTGATTTCGAGCGTCGAGGAATCCGGCAAGAGTTTATCTAACAGCGCGAGTTCGCCTCCAACCGGAGAGAAGTGTAAAGCGACGGCGGGGATAGAGTCGATACCTTTGACGTAGACATGCCCAGACCAATCTCCGATTTCTAACGGGCGTATTTCGCCCGGTTCGTTGTCATCGTCGTCGTCGTCGTCTTCAGCGGTATTTTTTTCTTTGCTCGTCGCGGGAGCGTTTCGCTCCATTTCTTCTTCTTCTTCTTCTTCTTCTTCTTCTTCTTCATCTCCTTCTTCTTCGCGTTGGTACGCATCGAACGAAATGAAATCTTCCTTGGCGCTATCATCTTCACCGTCATCGTCGTGTTTTTCTTCTACTTCACCTTCTTCCTTTTCATCTTCTTTTTCTAATCGAGTTTTTTCTTTCTCGCTCGAGGCGAAAGGATTATCGTCGTCGTCCTTGCTACCGCTATTATTATTACTATTCCCACCAACCGGCACCACTCTCGGCGTTGCCGCCGGCGTGTTTCCTTCCGTTTCCACTCCTCTCTCCTCTTTCTCAATCTCCTCTTTCGATTTGATGTGTACGCTCACACCTTTCCCGTCCTTCTCGACTTTAATCATCTCCAGCGGCACGCCTTTCAAAAACGCATCCTCGCCAATCTTCTCCTCGCGTTTCTTCCTCCACTCGATCAATTCTTTATTCGCTAACTCTGCAGGCGTCATCTTCACCAACGTCTCCGCGCTCACGTTTTCGTGCAATACTCTCGCCCGTAACGTCGGGTTTTGTGGATCTCTCAAGTTGAACATCAAACTCCTCGCGTGCACGCCGTACTCTTTCCCCGTATCTCTCCCGCACCGTTCAAACAAAGCTCTCTCGATCCCGATGGCAATTTCGCTCGGATTCAACGCGTTCTCCACCGCGTTCGCCGTCACTCCAATCGCCTCTTCCTCCGCTTTTGCCACGTTCAAACTTTCTTCAAACTTCTTCGCCACGTTGTCCCGCTTCTGCTGCATCTCCCGCCTCTCTTGTTCCAGCCGCTTCCCGCTCGCCGCCGAAGCGCCGCCGCCGCTCTTCTTCTCCTTCTGCCGTTCCTTCTTCAGCCGCTTGGCATTTTTCTGCGCTTCTTCCGACGTCACTCGCATTTTGCTCTCGTCCGTAGGCCACGACACCTCGTCGTCCAATATCGCCTCTTCGATGTTTATGTCTTCTTTCTCCCCCAACGCTTCGTCTTCGGCGTCGTCCGAAGGGTACCACAGCTGCGCCTGGCGGTTGTTCACGTCTATGCTCAACACTTCCGCGTCGTACCAAACGCCAGTTTCTGTCCACATGACCGATATCCATTTGCCTGTTATTTTTTTCGTGATGATAACGATAACAACACGAGAGCAGCGCGGTGAGCGAGAGGTGCGCGAAAACACGAGAAATACGCGCGTCGCGAAACAGTTCTTCGCGCAACGTTGCGCGCTTTTCGATTGAGATTCTCGATCCGAGAGAGAGAGATTTGAGGAAATTCTCTCTTCCAATTCATCTTTTCGCAAACGCAAAACTTAAGAAAGAAAAAGAGAGAGAGAGAAAGAAAAGAAAAGGACGGAGGAAAAACACGCGCTATACGCGTACCTTTCAGAGACGGTTTGATGTCGTCCACGGTCAGCAGCTTTCTCTTTTTATTCGACGATGACATGTTTTTGTTTCGTTTTTGTGTTTCGTTTCGTTTCGTTTTTGTCTCTCTCCCCGTCTTCTCTAAAAAACCCTAAACCCTAAACCCTAAAAAACCTACTCAAGTCTGGAGAGAGTAGAGATATGCACACACACACCGGCGCTTATATATATATACATATATATACATATATATCAGAGAGAGAGAGAGAGAGAGAGAGAGAGAGAGAGAGAGAGAGAGAGAGAGAGAGAGAGAAGAGAGAGAATATTTAGAAGAGACAGAGAGAGAGTAGACGCGCGAGACGAAGTAGAGAGAAATATAATGGGATTTTGGGGAACGACGTTTGCGTTTTGCGTGCTGGAAGGCGCGTGCGCGGCGTACATCAACGCGACGGGGATACGGGGCGCGAACCACTTGAAACATTTGTTGAGCGTTACGGCGGTGGTGTGCATGTGGATGATGTGGGCGATAATATACATGGCGCAGATGCATCCGCTGGTACAGCCGGTGATGAATAAAGGCGAGTGAATGTTTTTAGAAAGAGAGAGAGAGATGGAGAAAGCACGCTATATGATAATAAATACACACACACACACACACATAGAAAACTGAATAGAATACATTTTAATGAGAATAAGGACGCGCGCACAGGCGTGAGAGACTTATTATGACGAAAAAACGCGATAATATATACGTATATATACAACACATGAGAAGAAATAGCATCTCGGGGCGCGATTTCTCAACACGCGCAGCCGCTCGCGTTGGTATTCGCGGTGGAAGTCAACTTTACGTCTACCAGTTGCTCTTTCGCGTTCGCCCCACTCGCTCCACCTTCTTTACCGCTAGCGCTACCGTTATTATTGTTCGCATTCACGTCCGCGCTGGGTAACGCCATTGCAATTTTCCTAAACAAAGCTTTCACGTTATATCCGGCTTTCGCGCTCGCCTCGATGAAAATGGCGCCGCCGTTCGTACTACCACCCTCGCTACTACTACTGCTATTACCAACGTTCAAACCTCGAGCGAATCGCTCCCCCTCCTCCGTCTCCACCTCTCTCTCTTCGACCAAATCCGTCTTGTTCCCGACGATTGCAATCACCACGTTCTCCCCTCTCTCCTGTTTCACCTCGTCGATCCACTTCGCGACGTTCAAAAACGACTGTCTATTCGCCACGTCGTACACAATCACCGCCACCGAGGAGTCTCGAATATACGAAGGAATTAACGAGCGAAATCTCTCCTGTCCAGCCGTATCCCAGAGTTGCAATCGAACGCCTTTCGAATTGTCCAAATGTACCGTTTTCGATAAAAAGTCGATGCCGATCGTCGCTTGGTACGTCGCGTCGAATTTATCGTACATGAAACGCGAGATGACGGACGTTTTTCCGACCGATTGATCCTGTTTTAAAATAAGAGCGCGTCAACAAACGGTCAGCGCGTGGTCCGAGAAAACCCTCGGTCCGCTCTTCGAGCAAACAAAACGACAGAAAGAACGAGAGAGAGAGAGAGAGAGAGCGATCCCTTTTTTTCTCTCTCTCGCACATTTTGAAAAAATCACATCCTTCTCGCCGCTTTGCGGTTTTTTACATCAACAAAAACGACTCTTTAGATCGGGAGAAGGGAAAAAAAAATGAACGCGAATGAACTCGTAAACGACGCACCCCGAGAAACACGAGCTTGTACTTTGCCAGCGGCCTTTGACCGTTGTTGTTCGATGTCATTTTTGCGTGTTTTGTGAGACGTTTTTTTTTATGAAGTGGAAATCTCTTGGAGAGACGAAGAAAAAAAAAGCTCGATTTTATGTTTAGGGTTTTAGTATAAACCCTAAACCCTGGAGGAGGCACAAAAACCAGAAAACGCTCTTGGAAACGTATCACATATATACCACGCGCATAAGATCATCGATTGCGGATCGCTCGATCGCCCGTCGACTGCTAAGCACGCGTTATATATATATATACGCATTGTTTACGCACACTTTTTTGCTCAAAAAAGAGAGAGGAGCACTCGTTGAATACCATCCGCTACCTTTTTGTTGTTTTGGAACACACCCGGCGGCGGCTTTGGAAAAGAGAAACAAAAGAATGCCGAAATCAACGAAGAAAGAGGATGAGAAAGAGGACGTCGTCGTGGATAACAAGACCGGGAAACCGGTCTCGAAAGCCGACGCGATCGCGAACGATCCGAAAATGAAGTCGCTGTTCTCGGACGTGAACCCGAACGATCCGTTGCAACCGATTTTCGCGCCGCTCGGGAAGCACGATTTAGTCGAGAAAGGACAGAAGGCGATGTATCGAAAAGTGAACGTCCCGGCGCACAGGTTTTCGCCGTTGAAAGAACACTGGATGGCGTTGTACACGCCGGTTACGAAACAGATGAAAATAGACATGCGAATGAATTTGAAGCTGAAGAAAGTGGAATTGAAGACAACCGATAAGACGGAGGACGAGTCGGCGTTGCAAAAGTCGGCGGATTTTATACAGGCGTTTGTTTTGGGATTCGAGATCCAGGACGCGGTGGCGCTGTTGCGATTAGACGATTTGTACTTAGAATGCTTTGAAGTGAAAGACGTGAAGCAGACGTTGCGAGGAGAACACATGAGTCGAGGGATTGGGAGATTAGCCGGGAAGAGCGGGAAGACGAAATACACCATCGAAAACGCCACGCGAACTCGAATCGTCATTGCGGACCAACACATACGCATATTGGGGTCGTTTCAGAATATTAAAGTTGCCAGAGACGCGTTATGTGCGTTAATCATGGGTTCGCCACCTGGGAAGGTGTATTCTAGGTTGAGGACGGTTACCGCGCGGTTAGCCGAACGCTTTTAGATGATGCGGAAATACGGAGAGAGAGAGAGAGAGAGAGAGAGAGAGAGAGAGAGAGAGAGAGAGAGAGAGAGAGAGAGAATATCGCGTCTCTCTCTTTTCTCGTGTTGTACACTAGGACCTATATTATTAATAGAGCTTTAATGAAGGCTATTCATTCGTGTGCCTTTTCAAACGACTAGAACCGCTAAAACGCAGTCAAACGGCATCAAATCAAAATCAGTCTGAAACCCTAAGCATTAAGAAGTGTTAAGCAATCTCAACAGATTAATCTATCCTTTGAAAAAGCGGCGACGGTGGCGACACAGAAAAGCACGACGCAGCGCGCGCACGCTCGCTTTGGACGAGACCAGAAAGAACGAGACCAACGGCACAACGTTCGGGCGTTCATCATCGTCATCTCCCTTCTCTTCATCTCCGAGAGTGAATATTGATAAAAAAAGAAAGGCAACATGTCCTCCTTCGCGACCTCCTCTGCGGTCTTCGCTGCGGGTAACGTCATGAGACGTCGCAACGACGCTTTACGACGACGAAAAAGTCATCGGAAGAGAAGCGTTGCGACTCGCGCGGCGGCGTTGCAAGACGAAGAGGCGACGAAGCCGCAACCAGAGCCGACGAATTGGGAGTACAAGTACCTGTACGACGGCGCGTGCCCGGTGTGCCGATCGCTGAAAGCGGGATTGGAAGGTGAGGATGCGTTTTTAGAGAGAAAGAGGGCACTTTAGCTCTTTCGTGGGAGACTCTCGTCGGGAGCGAGAAAGAGTCGCGTTTTCATTTCGGCTCGTCTATTTTGTAAATCTCTCTATTTATCCATCTCTCTATATGTGCGCGCGAAACAAAACTGACGTCTCTTTCTTCTTTTTCCAGGCACGGGCAAAGGCAAAGGCAAAATCTATTACGTGAACATCGCCGACCCTCTCTACGACGCCTCGAAGCACCAAGGCGTGACGTTCGAGGAAGCGATGGAAACTTTACACGTCTTGAAGCGAGATGGCAGCGAGCCGTTGCAAGGCTTACCAGCAATTGAAACGCTTTTTGGCGTGGTTGGTTTCGGATGGGCGGTGAAGTTAGCCACGTTACCACCGGTTGGGTTTGTCGCGAGTTTGATGTATAAGCTGATTAGTAGCAACCGGTTGAAGCTGGGCGGCGATACCGCCGTCGGGGCGGGTATTATGGCTTTAGGGCGCGTTGGTTTGGAGTTGAGAGGTGAAAAAGCGAGCTGCGCGGAAGGCGACGAGTGCAGAGGGATTGCGGATATGGAAGTGGAGGAAGGACAGAGAGGTGTGGAGGTTTCGCCCTCGCCTTCTCCGTCTTCGGACGGGGCAAAGGTTGAAGGCGGCGCGGTCTCATTGCCGGGGAATTCGGTGGATTTTTCGGACGTGTTTTCCTCCGGACCAGAGTTTGTGTTGGGTGCATACGCGTCTGGTGGATACATCACCGCCGCAATCGTGTCCGTTCGCTCGGGCGAGTTGGATTCCGAGCTCATCGAGGAGGAAGTGACGGACGTGTTGGACATCAATAACGTTGGCGTCGCTTTGAAGTCGTTATGCAAACGATTGAAATGGCAAGGCGGCGTCGCGGTAGCGTTGCCGGGCGTATGGCACGCGGAGCAGCAAGATAACGCGACTGTACAACAATACGATATGATGGAATCATTATCTCCGACAGAGTCGAGAGCGGAAAGAGAGGAAACGGAGGAATCGTTTCGTAACTTGGTCGGATTGGACGTGGCGGTGATTACCGGTGCTGAAGCGCACGGGTACGGCCACGCTGACTTATGGGGCGACGTGAACAAAGTGAACGACTCGAACAACGAAAAAGCGAATGAAATGGAGGGTTTAGTCGGAGTGGTTACGGCTGGACAAGAGGCCATGCACGTCGCGTTGTTTAAAGATGGCACGTTGTTAACGAACGCAGATTTCCGCTCGGCGGATTTAGCGTCGACTTGGAACAACGAGGAGTGGGCGGCATGTCCGCCACCGAGCAAAGATTGTGAAGACGAAGAGCAATGGAGTAAATGGGCGACGAGAGTTGCGGTGCACTTGGCGAGAGTTGAGGCGTGCAGATGCGCGAGAGGCGGTTTGAAGAGATGGGTTGTCGCCGGCAGCGCAGGAGAGAACTTTGATAAGTGGTCGCATTTGGTGCCTGAATTATCCGTCACTTTGGCGCAGAAACAGGCTGCGCCGCTTGTAAAAGGTGGTGCGAACAGGACTGAAGGCGTCCGTGGTGCGGCTGCAGGTGGTGGCTTCCGATTCCGATACGCGGCGGACGTTCTGAGAGTTCGCGCTGCGATTGGCAAAGAGTTGGGCAAATCCCCGCAGTTGGTCGATACCGACCAGCTGAGAACGTTGTTCGATCGATTCAGCGACCCATCTTCGCCGGAAATGGTCGACAGAGACGCATTTGTCCGCATGGTTTCCGCCTTGGGCATCCGTTTACCCCCGGATGAGATTCGTGAATTGATCGTGGATGTAGACATGGACGATTCCGACAAAATCTCGTTCGAGGAGTTTGAAGGCTGGTATCGCCAAGTTGTCGGCACCGGCGCCGTGACAGTTTTGCACACCGAACAAGCCGTGGACCAAGTTTTGAGCGAAGAAAAAGGGACGGGACGCTGCGTGGTTTTGAAAGTTGGCTTCACCAGTTGCGCGCCGTGCAAGAAGTTTCTGCCGCACTTTGAGCAACGCGCTCTTGATTTCAGAGAAAACGCGAGATTCGTTCGCATTTACGGGAATGAAAACGCAAGCACGATTCACTTGGCGAGAGATCGTTTGGCAGTGAAGACAACGCCGACGTTTTTCGTGTTCAAAGACGGAGAGTTGACGCACTCGCACTCTGGGGCCAACATGGACAAATTCGACGACGCCGTGAAAGAGCAAATCGGCGAGTTGGAGGAAGGCACGTATAAACAAAACTGGGAAAAACCGGCTGTGGATGAAGTCGTGCCGTCGATTTAACATAAGCCGGACCCATAATATCACTAATATTAAAATGCTGTATAACACATCAATATCACACAACAGAATAAAAAACGTCCTCTACACCCTACTAAAGCTAACTGCTAAAAGCTATGTGCTCTTCACTGACTCTTACGTCTTTTCAAAACGTACGTTCTTACCGGGAATAATTCTTTCGGAAAGACATCCGAAACCTGAGTATTCACAACTTCCATTTCGGCCTGTTCAAATATCCACCTGAAGTAGTTATCCGACCGAGTGATGCTGCTATCTTGGTCGTCCCAGTGAAACCCTTTTGAGCAATTATTCTCTTTCACGACTATAAATCCATCCGCTCTCACCTTTGCTCTTTTCAACAAATCGATGAAATCCGCGTCGGAGAGCTGTCCGATGCACCACTGAATCCATATCACGTCGTACACGAGCTCGTTCCCGTCCTTGCCCGTATTTTCGAAGCTAAACTCCTCTAAACTTTCCTCGAAATAGTTTTGCACCTTATCCTTCAACGTCGCCTTGGCTTTTTCTACGAAGTGATGCACCGGTTCCAACAAGTCTACCGAGCCGAAGAACTTCGTCAGGAACGTGCTCTGTGTAAAACGCGGTCGCGCGAAAACGAAAAGGTCAGTCGAGATGACATGCATACGCATAAGAAAAAGTTGAACAAAAACAACAAAAAATGAATGGCAAATAGAACCAAAACGCGCACCGAAACTCTCCCAACCCCAGCCCCGACGTCCAGCGCTCTCTTCTCGATCTTGTTCGCGCATCCTCCGCCGCCGCCGCCGTCCAGCTCGCCGAAATCAAACTCTGGGAACACCAAAGTTCGCAAAATCCCTTCGTTTTCCTTCGCGTCCGCTCTCGAAACCGACCCGAACCCGCCTAAAACGCCATCTATGGTCGCATCGACCGTGTTCCAATACTTCACGCCTTGATGGTACCACAGTTTCTTATCTTCCAACCGTTTCGTCAGCACGCGTTCCCAGAACTTGTCGCAAGGACCGATGGGCTCGTTGCCGCCGTCGAAACCTTGGAACGGGTAGACGTCTTCTTCTTCTTCTTCTCCAGCGGACATGAGAGAATGCACTGATAGCGCTTCTTTCTGTTCGTCGAGCGCGCGGTCTTTCTTTCTTTCTCTCTCTCTCTTTCGTTTTGCGTGAATCGCGCGCGCGGTCTCTCTCTTCCCCCGAAGTGGAGACTGAAACGCTAAAAGAGAATTGGAGAAAAAAAATAACGAGAAAATTTTTATCCACACTCACGCGCGGCGGGGGGCTACCGAACATCGAGAGATCCTTTTCTGTCGCCGAGAACGAAAGCAGCGACGAGAGGAATAACGAGAGAGTGGTGGCGTTTCAGCTTTTCTCGTGACTTTTTACTCTCGACGCAGAGAGAGAGAGAGAGAAAGTAGGACCGCGCGTCGTCGGCGCGAATATTCTTAGGTAAAGAAAAGCGGAAGAGAGAGAGAGAGAGAGAGACAATGCAAACGATAACGCCGCGGTTCGTGCTCCAAATCCCTTCGTTGCTTTCCTCGTGCGGAGAAAAGTACAAGCGAGACGGGGGGTATCCGCACCGAGAGGATAAGACGCTCTCCGTTCCGGCTCACGAGAAAAACTACCGGTTTCGAACGCACCAGTTTCTCGTCTCGTTACTGTTGGTGTTCGTTTTGGGCGCCTTGGTGCAAGTGCACAAACTTTCGGCGCTGGATGCGGCTGGACGAGAATTTCAGCAAACGACGACTAAAGATAAGACGATGTTTTTAGTTCCGTTTGCAATCGCGAAAGCGACGTCGAACTTGTTCTCCGGCTCGCTGGCAACTCGATTCGGGCGCAAGCGCGTCGGGATTGTCGGGTGGATGTTTTCGGTGCTGGCGCCAATGTTAGCGATGTCAACGGTGACTAGGAGGACAGAGAATGAGAGCAACGAGCAGAAGTGGAATAGAATTGTAGCTTCTGGGTTTTTTCTGGGCGTTGGACAAGGGGTTGGATGGACGATGGCTATTATGACGAGCGTTGATGTGAGCGGGCCGGCGAGAAGAGGTTTCGCGAGCGGGATGTGCGAGACAGTCGGGTACTTGAGTGTGGCGTTTTTTGCGGCTATGTATGCCGTTTTAGAGGAATCAAAGGCGACATGTCACTGGGAAGAGTCGTATAAAGCAACGAGTATGCGGACGGAGGCGTGTATAAGGGCAAATCCGGAAGGTAAGTGTGGCGCCGGCGACGATTGGGTAGAAGAGTGTAGCGGTATGTGCAACTGCGAAGGGTACGTAGAACGACCGAGTACATTACTGTTCGTCTTAGCAATGCTAGGTTTGATTGTCATATGCATACTTGGGAGAGAGACAGGGGTTTTAAGGATTAGTCAGAGGAGTGGCGGCAGTATTAACGCTGGTAATAATAATAATAGCGGGAGAGTCACATTACCGGTGAGGGAACTGGAAACTCCGGGAGGAGGTAACGTCAACGACGATGAGAGCTTCAACGCGGACGAGGAAGAGGAAGAATCTGGAACAGCGAGTTTCTTACAACAAAGGGAACGCGGTGCATCTTCTTCATCCGCTATTTCGGGAGACCGAGGAGGAGAAGGACAATCGACTACTACGTATTCATTCTCAAGCACGTTTGCGTACACGATACGAAACCCAAACCTTCGTCTCGTCGCAATCGCGGCATTTTGTTGCAACGTCGAAACTGGCTTAGCTTGGGGTTTATTCCCAATCTGGATGCGCGACGAGCTCGGTTTGAGCGGCGAACAAAGAGATCTCTTCTCTGGATTGTATTCCTTCAGTAAAGGCATTGCTCAGTTTTATTTCGGCCAACACTCGGATCAAAACACGCGCGCAACGCCCATTCGATGGGGCTTAATAGGCGGTGGACTTTCGCTGATCATCGCAAGTTGGGCGCATGTTGGCGGCGTCACGTATCCAGGACTTTTACACTTCGGTGCGGTCACTTTAGGTTTATCCACCGGCGCCGTCTACCCGGTTTTAGCGCCGGCGGCTCTGGACCATTCGCGCGACGCGAGCGAAGAATCCGCCACGTTAGGCGCCAATCGATTCTGGCGTGATTTAGGCTACGTTATGGGTACGCCGCTAGCTGCGCTCGCGGATTCTTCCAGTCCTCGATTGGCGTTTCATTTATCCGGTTTGAGCATGATTATTGTAGGCGCGTACTTTGGATTCGCGTACGAGGAGAACCTTCCCACATCTTCTCCATCCGAGGAAGGCGAGGGCGACGATTTTGCGAGAGGATCGCGGCAAGTGAATGCGATAGAAACGTAGAACTAACAACGATTTCTTAAACTTCTCGTTGTAACATGATGAAATGTGTATAAATAATAAGATTATAATAATATTTGTGCTTAAATCATAGCGTGAGGCGTATTCTCTCCTTTTCTCTCCAGCATCACCTCCGTCCCGCGCTTCATTATTTTGTCGCGCGACGATAGATAGAACGCGTCTCGCACGACAACAACAAAAGCAAGCAAACCGCAACGCGCAGCAAAAGTAGACGCGCTAAAGAAAACCTCGCATAAAACCATGGTCCTCCTCGTCTTGTACATCAAAACGACGCTCGAAAACGTCGCCGAAATCAAATTCCCGCTCTCCCTCCCATTCCAACTGAACATCAAAGACCCGGTCGGGTACGAAGAGAGAGAAAACGTCACGGTCGACCCTCAAAATATAAACGAGCTGGAAAATTCTCGAGGTGAAGCGCATTTTACGGTGAAGTTTGAGGGTCAAATGAAACAATCTTCCATCGTCGTCGTGGATGAAGTCAAAGGCGTGTTTAAGAAGGAAGCTTCGATAACAGAAAGCGACGACGGTCAATTCGTCCCAATCCGAGGGTTCGAATGCAGGGCCGTGGATATTACAGGATGGGATAAGTTTAGCGAAAGTAGTGGCTCCGGGGTAACCGTTGTCTCCAAAGCTGGCACCGTTTTCGAGGACGTTCACTTGGATGAAGACTGGTACGAGTATTGCGAGAAAGGAAGCGAAAGCGTTAGTGTTACCGAAATTGAGTTTGAGTTTAGAGTTGAAAAGAGCGGGAAATAGTTTCCATTCATTTGCTAATGCTCGTCATCATCCTAGTGATGCTATCGTACTGTACAATCCTTTCTTTGCTAAAAGCTATCGATCTAATCTCGTTTTCCCTTTGGTAAAAACCAACGCACGAATCTGTTCGCCTTGTACACCATGTACAGAAACAGAAACAAACCGACGCTAAAAAACATCAGCGCTAACAAGTGTCCCGCTCTGGCTTGTTTATACACCTTATCCAACTCTTTCTTCGCTTTCTTCAAATTTACGGTCGCGGAATCGAATCCATCCGATAACGAATCGATCAGCTTGCCTCGGATGCTCGTTTCCTCCTGAATCGAATTGGACATCCGCTTCAAAAGTTTCACCTTCTGACGCAAGTTGTGCACCCCGTCTTCGTACTCCAAAGCCGGGTGGCCGAGTTGCACGGCGACTTGGTCGGAAGACGGAGCGGACGAGGTGGACGGCTGGCCTCCTCTGGAGGTTAAACCTTGGTTAGAGTAGCCATAATTAGGCTGGGGGTAGTTTGACATTTATTTTTTTGTGCAATTTCTGAAGAAAATCGGTTCTCTTCTATCCCCTACTTCAAAAGAGCGAGACGCGAGAGAGCCGGACGACGCAACACTTACTTTAGGTAACGGTACTGTACACATCTATTTCTCTCTATCTAAAAAAGCTTCTCTCTATCACGGTTCGTACTCTTCGTCTTCGCCTTCCTCTCCTTCTCCGTCGTCGCTTTTGTCCATGTCGACGGGCTCGGGGATCTCAAATTCTCGATTGTTTATCGCGTCCTCGTCGTCGTCGTTTTTGGGTTGTTCCGATTTCTTACCATCGTCGCCAGTCGCTATGTACGCCGCGTTTCGTTTCGAAGCTTTCATTCTCGCCGTGCTTATCTGCACCGCGACGGTGGGCGACCCGCTCAACCACTTCTCTCTCTCTTTGTTTTCCTTTTCGCGTTCCTCGCACGTTTTGTTCAATACCGCCAACCGTTTTGTCAGAGTCGCGTGCGCCTTAAACATCTTTTCAACCGCCGCGCGTTTCTTAGCCCACGCGTTCTCGCATTTTTGCAACGCCGTCAACTGTTCCGTCGGCGTTTTATACAGATTCTCCATCGGCTCGTTCGCCTTGCCTTGGCTTAACAGACTGAGTAAATCAACGGACACGTCCTCCTCGTACACCTTCTCCACCTCGGCGAGGTCTCTCTCGCACTTCTCCATCTCGTGCAACGCCTCCGCCAGCAGCGCGTCATCGCCTTCCAAGTAGTTCACTTTCATTTCCTTTATGTCGTGCGATTGCCTCAGCGGCGGCGGCGGCGTGTCCGCTTTCTGTTTCTTACTATTACTCTTCTTCGAGGCGGCGACGTCCAACTCATTCTTCTTCCGTTTGTTCTTCTGTGCGTCCTCTTCTCCATCGTCAGCGTCATCGTTGCTAATCCACGTTTTCGGTTTTACCCTCGACCCGAACACCCTCCTCTCCTCCCACACGTCCATCATTCTCTTCACGCTGGCGCGTATCTTCGCTTCTCCTTTCGTCTTCTCCCACACGAATTTCACGCAATTTTCCATCACCGATTTCCAACTCGTCATCCACTCCTCGCCTTTATTTTTCTTCCTCGAGTTTTGAATCACGTCCGACGCCAAGTACAAGTGCGCGAGCAAGTTTTGCGAGTTTTTACTTCCACCACCATTACCACCACCACCCGCGCTTCTCAGCGAATCCTCCCATATGGGCGTTAAAAGAGCCGCTTTTTTCGCGTGGAATTGGCACCAAAACGACAACTGTTCGATGGACGCTTGCGAACAGTCGAGCTTTTTTAACTGAGAGAGGAAGTTTGATTTCTGGATTTCATCCTCTTTGTTCGACATGTTCTTTTTGTTGTTGTCGTCGTCGTCGTCGCGTGCCTCCTTCTCGAGTGTGCCCCCGCGCTGTGTGTATGTGTTTTGTGTTGGTGTTTTTGTGTCAGGCATTTACGAGCACTTCGTTTGTTTTCTTCCTCTTCAATCGCTACTTTTTAGCACTCGCGTCTTGCGAGTAAAAACTCCTCCTCTGAGAGGACGAGAGGAAAGTCGACGAGTTGAAGACGAGATGCCGCCACTCCGTTCACTCGCATTTCTCCTCGCGTTCCTGATGTTGGTATTCTTCTCCTCCTCCTCGATGGGTACCAAAACCACTCGCGCAGAGGAGGAGGCTCTGGAAGAGGAAGTCGAGCGAGACGAAGAAGGGCGTTCTGCAAATAATCTCATCGACCCGTTCCGCTCGACGAGTTGTTTGGACGCGCAAATGTACTGCGAACAGACGATAGCACCGGCGGTCGACCAAGACGCTTCTTTGGGGCGCTTTTTACGAGAGGAGAGGAAGGAAGCGGAGCGGACGCAATCTTGGGAAGCGGTTGTTCCCGAGGAGAGAATGAAGGCGATGAAAGTGCCCGAGACTTTGGCGCTTGGTGCGTTTGTTGATGTTGTTGTTCTTCTTTTCATTCTGATTAGTAGTATTCTCACTGACTGGTTCATACTTTCTTTCTTTCATTCATTCTTTCTTTCTCTCTCTCTTTCTCTCTCTCTCTGTCTCTCGATTTACTCACATTGTATCTTTTGCCAGGATGTTGCCTTCTTTTCGGCGAGTGCGCGGCGGAAGCCGGCGTTCAGAACGAGAACCAAAAGCTCGCCGCGCGCATGCTCGAAGAAGCGGCTAATTCGAAGGACAAATCTAAGCAGGTGCCAGAAATCACGTTTTTAGCGGCGAATGCGCACGTGTGCGCGGAGCGAACGAAGTATCCGTGCGATTCGGAGAGAGTAAAGTTATTTCGAAAGGCGAGTAGGAACGGGTTTCATTCGGCGGCGTTGACGGCGGCGGAGATTTTAATCACGAGGTACGGCGGGGAGTACGCGGACAAAGAAGGTGCGTGTGGCATTAAATCAGCAACTACGGGAAAAGTTACATTTCCTGAAGCGAACGACCCGGCCGATGCTGTCGTTGCCAAGAGTTTGTTGAAACCGTTACTGGCGACGAGTTTAGATAGAAAAGCGAAAACGCGTCTGAAAGAGTTGGAGAAGATCGAGGAGAAGTTGATTGGAGGAGGGAAGTTAGAGCCAGACGTGGCCATGCAAATGGCTGATGTGGTCGTAGACATAGGTATAAAAGTCTTACTTGGGATTTGTGCGATGCTTGTTTTATTCAAATTCCGAGAGACGAAATACGTGAGCGCAATGTTTAAGTTTCTGGGAAAAATCACTGGAGTCTCGTACGTCGTTCGATTTTATAGATTTCTTCGAGGGGATTTCGAAAAGAGCGTGAGAGTGAACGCGGGGAGAGCTGGGAGCAGAGCGGAAATTCGAGCCGAAGCGAAACGCATAGCTAAAGAAATGTATAAGAAGAAGAGTAAGAAAGAGACTTGAATTTAAAAAAGCGTCTCAGTTTTACTTTGTGTGTATTCTATTTATATCAACCAAACTACAACGTGTTCAACAAATCTTTTCTTAAGACTCGTCTGGCGACATCAAACCAGCGGCGGTTAAAATCGATTCAAACGTATCGTCGTCGTTCAACGTGACTTCGGGCACCATGTGCTCGAAATGCCTTTCGATTTGGTCTAAAACCAATCTCTCGTTTTCTCCTAACAACAAGTTAAACGCCGCGCCTTTCTTACCGAACCTCCCGGAACGACCGATTCTGTGTAAATACGTTTCAAAATTCGGCACGGATGGATTGTTATACTCCACGGGCATGTCGTAATTAATAACTAACGTCACCGTGGACACGTCCAAACCTCTACTTAACACGTCCGTAGCGATCAAAATCTTCGTTTGACCGTCTCTAAATTCTTTAATCACTCGATCGCGGTCTTCATTTTGCATTTGTCCTTCAATCGCGGTGCATTTAAATCCGTCTCTCTGCATGCTCGCGTGTAACCGTCTCGCTCCTTCTCTCGTTCTCACGAAGATGATCGTCTGCCCAATCTTATCGCACAGCGGGAAAATTTTCTCTTTCAATAACATGTCTTTCTGATCGTTTGACTGCACGTTCACTCGGTACTGTTTGATCACATCCAAGGATAATTCGTGCGCCGGTAAGAAAATCTGGTTCGCGTTTGGCACCACCTTGGTCGCAAACGACTTCACCGCGTCGTTAAATGTCGCCGAAAACAGCAACACCTGCCAATTTTTCGCGCTCATCTGTAAATGTTTCAAAATTTTTGTTGAATCCACTCTGTGTCCATCCGTACCTAACATGTTGTCCGCCTCGTCAAAGACCAAACAATTTATTTTCGAACAGTCCAACTGTTTCTCGCGCATCCATCTCAACAATCTCCCCGGCGTTCCAATCACCACCTGCCCGTTAATCTTTTCTTTGTTATAGCCATCGTACTTCGGATCTGCCGTACTCGCGATCGAAATGTTTGTGTATTTTCCCATCTTTTGCATAACGCCGACGTTTTGAATCACCAACTCTCTCGTCGGACAAATCATCAGCCCTTGCGTTCCCGGTTCGTTCACGTTTACCCGACTCAAAATTCCGAGCGTAAAACACGTCGTCTTCCCACTCCCATTGTGCGCCTGTGCGATTAAGTTTCTATGCGGTGGCGTCAAAATCATCGGCAACGTCTCCGCTTGGATCTTAGACGGCTTCTCGAATTTCATCTCCGTGTAGAGACCTTGCAAGAGTTCCGAGGACAAGCCGAGCTCGTCGAAGGTTTGCGCGGAGGTGTACTTCGAGTTCGGGTCCGCGACTTTAATGATCGCTTCGGTTTCAGCCTATACGAAAGAAAGAAAGAAGAAAGTGCGTGTCAGTGACTTGAAGTACAAAATAATCTCTAATGAATTGCGTGCGTCCTCCTCGATCGACATCCGCGGCGTCGCGTGCCCCGCTCCTTCTCTCCGAGTTTTGCGAGAAGAAAAGTGGAGTCCGATCGGGATTTCCCACGGGCGGAGCTCGCGGGCAATGAAAAACAACAACAACAACAGCCGCGAACGAGAAGGAGTAAAAGAAGAAAACCCCGCGATAATCCCCATCGTCTTCCTCTGCTCGAACAATCTCACCTCTTCCGCCCAATTCAATTTCCCCGTCTTTAAACTCAAATCCGGCGCGTCCACGGTGCCTTCTTTTTTCGTCCCCAAATTCTCCCCTTTGGCTAATTTCTCCGCCACTTCCGCGACTTCGTCCAAGTGCGCGCCGGCTTTGACGTCCTCAAACCCCGGCGGCGGCGGCGGGGCGACTTCTTTCTCCTCTTTCGACGACGACGACATATTTTTTGTTTTGTACGTGCGCGCGCGCGTAGGTGTTGTTGTTTCTGCCAAAATCGCCAAAATCGGATTGATTTTTTGAGTTCTCTTCGAAAGGGTTTAGGGTTTAGGGTTTAGAAAGAGTCCATCACATCGATCGCCTCTCTGTTCTTTTTGCACGAGATAGATCTCTCTCGATCGATCGATCGATCGATCGATCGATCCAAAAAAAAGGAAAAAAAACAAACAAAAAACGAACGTCCAATGACGTCAGACACGAAGAAAAAAAGAGATAAAGCTCCCCCCGGTTCTGCATTTTTCCCCCCAAAAAATTGAGAGACGTCTGCGTTTTGTTCTTCCAAAACATCTATCTCCATAATAATAGTAATAAAGAGCCGAGAGAGAAGAAGAAGAAGAAGAAGAGAAAGAAGTCTCTCCTTGTGTTTTAGCGTTACATAGTTATAATGCCATCATCTTTACTGCTGTCGGCGCGCGCGAGCGTAGGTGTGGTTGGGACGACGAGACAAACGTCGAGCAGAAAAACATCGACGACGACAAAGACGACGACAAAGACGAGGAAAACGACGACGACGACGACGAGAGCGGTGATGACGCCACCGGAGCGCGTGTTCACGAAAGAGTTGAAACGACCGGATGCGAACGGTCGATACGGCGGCGTGTACGGCGGGAAGTACGTTCCGGAAACGCTCATTCCGGCTTTGATGGATTTGGAGCGGGAGTACGAAAAGTTGAAAACAGACCCTGCGTTCATCGCGGAATTCGACGAAGTTTTGAGAGATTACGTCGGGAGAGCGAATCCGTTGTACTTTGCCGAGCGATTGTCCGAGAGATACAAGAAACCGGACGGATCGATGCCGCACATTTATTTCAAGAGAGAAGATTTGAACCACACCGGGGCGCATAAGATCAACAACGCGATTGGCCAAGCGATATTGGCGAAGCGGATGGGGAAGAAGCGCATCATCGCGGAGACGGGTGCGGGTCAGCACGGCGTGGCGACAGCGACGGTTTGCGCGAGGTATGGGTTGGAGTGTGTCATTTACATGGGCGCGGCGGATATGGAGAGACAAAAGTTGAACGTATTCCGCATGCGTTTGTTGGGTGCGACGGTGACGCCGGTGAGAACCGGGACGAGCACGTTGAAGGACGCGACGAGTCAAGCGATTCGAGATTGGGTGACAAACGTGGAGACGACGCATTACATTTTGGGCTCCGTGGCTGGTCCTCACCCGTACCCGATGATGGTCAGAGATTTCCACTCGATGATCGGTAAGGAAGTGAGACAACAAGCGATGGAAAAGTGGGGCGGTAAACCGGACGTTTTGATCGCGTGCGTCGGCGGCGGGTCGAACGCGATGGGTTTGTTCCACGAGTTTGTGGACGACGAGGACGTGCGTTTGATTGGCGTAGAAGCTGGCGGAGAAGGTATCAATCCCGGTCAAAAACACGCGGCGACTTTGACCTTGGGAAAACCGGGAGTTTTACACGGTTCGTTTTCGTATTTGATTCAAGACGAGGAAGGCCAAATCATTGAGCCGCACTCGATTTCGGCGGGTTTGGATTACCCAGGCATTGGCCCGGAACACTCATTTTTGAAAGATTTTGGGAGAGCCGAGTATTATCCGGCCACGGATCAAGAGGCTTTGGACGCGTTCGTCTTTACGTCGAGGTTGGAAGGTATCATTCCGGCGTTGGAAACGTCGCACGCGTTGGCGTACTTGGAGAAGTTGTGCCCGACTTTGCCGGACAAGTGCAAGGTTGTGTTGAACTTTTCCGGGAGAGGCGACAAGGACGTCACGCAAGCCGCGAACTTTTTGAACATTTCCGGCGAGGTTGACATTTAAATTAATCTTTGTTCGTTAGTTTATTTCTGATTGAGCGAGGGAGAAGTGACGGAAGTGTTGGAGAGATTTGTTTTAATAATATAAAAGATTGTGTCTTCATTTTTATTCGAGTAAACTTAACTAAATATGTGTTGCATCGTCGTCGTCTTAACCTTCTCAAGCCCAAACGTCGTCCTCGTTGTCGATGTAATCATCTATGTCGCAATACGCCGGAGGCGTTTCGAACGTATCCTTCACCACTACTGCGCCTCCTCCATTGCCTCTATTCTTTTTATTTTTCTTCTTCAACAAGTTTCTTCGTCGAAAGCCGTCAAAGTCGCCCCATCCGTCGTTCCAAATCGACCGTTTCTTCTCCGCGGCAGATTTCTTCGCCGCGTTCATGGCTGCATTTGCCGCTTTCAACTCTCTTTCAGCTTGTTCTAGCTCTTTTTTCGCCGCTAAGGCTTTTTGGTCCGCTTCCAATTGCTGTTGGAAATCTACCGTTTGCGACTCTTTCAATCGCTGCGCGAGGCGGTCGTAGTTATTCCACTCATCCGTTTTCGCCTTGTGTGTTTTCGTCGCCTCCTCCCACGAAGATTTCTGCGGTTTGTAGTTTTCGATGGTATATTTCACCTCTTCGTATTTAACGCCAGTCGCGGCGGCGCACGTGCCCAAGTTACAGTCGCAAGCGACGATTTTGTTCTCCGCGAGCCAGTCGTTGAAGCCTAAATTCGAGACATCATCTCTGACGATCAACGCGATGACAATACCACCCACGGAGCTATCAATCGGATAATACTCGTTGAAAAACGACCAAGCTAACGCGTGATCGTCTAAAGGAAGAAACACCGGGCGTCTGGGGTTGTGTTCGTGACCTGGAGCGACGGCGAAAATGCTGTACCCGTTCTTGTAGCGTTTCTTCAAGTCTTCGACGAACTGCCACGGGTTCGCTTTGACGTTGGAAAAGAGCACGGCGGGCACCGCGCGATCATTCAAGGCTTCATCCGCAGCTTCAATGAATGCATCTTTGTCCGAGTCTTCCACGATCGATAACAACGGGTATCCACCCTCTAAAGCTTTCTTGTATGAGATGGAAGGAACGGAAACTCTATCTGGCAACTTGCCTCCTGCGGCGTAATCCGGGACGGTTTGGTACTCTATTTTACCCTCGTTCGTGGAAATAGGTGTGGATTCCCACCGCGCTCCGCATCGATTAGCCAATTCACACTCTCTTCGCAACTCGGCGTCGACGAAACCGTTACCACCGTTCGCGGAGAGTTTCGCCGTGGCGAACGTAATCATGCCTCCGAGAGACGAGAAATAGCCTGAACCTTGAGCGGAGTACTCCTCAGCAATTCGACTGGCGTCACGCATTTTAAACGGGTTCCCGGAAAAGATTCTCGTAACACCAGGTAAACGAAGCGCTCGCATAAGCGTGGCGGACTCTTTGGTAACTGTGGCGACGTTTTCTGGGAAGTTATTCGCGAATACGCTCACCGTGAAATACAAAGGATCAGTTTGTTCGCCCATCGTTTGTTGAACCAAATTTCCAGCCTCGTCGTATTCAGCCGAAGACGACGCCGATGGCGCTTCCGCGTCGAACGGTGACTTATACTCGCTCGGATTGGCGCCCCAGTTTCCGCCACCGTTACCGTTACCGCCGTCGTCTCTGTTCCTTTTCCTGAGCAACTTTCGTCTCCCGAACAAGTTTGAGAACATGCCCTTCTTCGGGGCGACATCCGCTTTCATCTCCGCGTCTAACATCGCGAGTTCTTCCGCAGATAAAGCGGCATTTTTATAACTCTTCGATTGAACTATCTCTTGAACGACGCCATCTTTCAAATCGACTTCACCTTTCAACGCGGCGTTCGTCACTTCGTCCACCGAAATGCTTCCGTCTCCATCCGTATCCATCTTCTCAAACGCGTCTTCATTCGCGACGGCAACGTCCACGCCATATTCGGCTTGTCTCGGCACTAGTGCTGGTTCGAGTTTAGCAGCTCTTCTCGGCGCCGGGGCCGGCGGTGCTGGACGGTTGTACGTTTCTTGTGGTTGATACCGTCTCGTTTCTTTTGTCAACACGTCCCACGTCAACGTTCCGTCGTCTCTCAATCCGAGCACCTCTTTCTTCTTCTCGCTGTAAAACCTCAACCACGTGCTTACGGCAACGCCAGCCGCGCTCATTTGCTTCTTCATGTCTGCATCTTTCTCGTCGTTGGATAACTCGGCCGACCATTTGATGGCATCTGCGACGCTAGTCGACGTCGCCAACGCTCTCGTCTCTCTCTCGCCGGCGTTTTCGTAATCCTCTCTCACGACGGGGAAATTCATCAGCGGAGACATCGACCCGTATTTAGCGTCAAATCTGCACGAGTAATGCTCCACGTACGATTCCAACAAGTGTCTCGTCTTGTCCGCGCAACTTGCGCCTTTCATCGCCCCAGTCCACTCTTTTTTCTTCTTTTCCATGGAATCCTCAAAATCTCTTTTTTGTTCTGCCACTTGCTTGTTGAACAAAGCGTCCTCGTACTTCTGCCTCACTTCTTCGGACATCACCTCATCGATGGACCCCTCACCTAACTGCTCGTCCAACTTATCGAAAGCGCTCTTCGCGTCTTCGAACTCTCTAATCGCGTTATCGTACTCTCTCGGATTCGAGTACGCGTCGTCCAAAGTTTCGTCGTAGCCGTCGTGCGCCGGAAACGAGTACGACCTCTTCTTACTAAACGGTTTCGTCACGTACCTCGACGCTCTCGCACCTGCTCTCCCAACTTTTCTCGCCGCATTTTTATGCGGTTTCGACCCGAACAGCGTCGGTAACACCAACAACACGAAACATATCGCAGCGAACGTCTTGAAGAGTTTCGACAGATCAGACCAAGCGTGCATCTCCTCGCGCTCTAATCCATCCGATTTAATCGCCGGTCCGTCTCCTCCGTTATCGCCGCCGCCGCCGCCGCCGCCGTTTTTATTCTTTCTCTTTCTTTTCGCTTCCTCTTCCTCCTCTTCGCGCGGATCGAACGCCGGTCCGACGTGCCATCGCGCGTTCATCTTCGGCGCGACGGAAAAGCCACCAGATTTGTTCTTCTCCGACGAGGAAGAGGAGGAGGAGGACGACGACGACGACACGCCGCGCTGGTTCATGATGGTTTACGCGCGCACACGTGTGTGTGTGTGTGTGTGTATACAAATGCGCGCGCGAAACAGGCAGAGTGAGATAGATGTGCTTGCTCGGGCGCGCGCGCCTGTGCTCGTCAGTTTGCGTTGTGCGGTAGATATTCGTCGAATTGATTACTCAAAAGTGTTCTGTTTAGGGTTTTATTTTGGTTCTTACTTTCACTCTTTTTGCGGTATACGTGTACACACATGTGTGCATATGACATCTTTACTGTACAAGGTAGCGTGTGTATACAACGTTATAAATTTAATCGGCGATAGCGCTCGGCGGCGAACTGGGAGGTGCTTTCCTCGCCGGCGCCGCCGCTAACAACTCCGATATCGCCTACTCCTCCCGCTTTGCGTTTATGTTTGATGTCTGATTTGATTTTAGCAAAGTATTGCTCGGCGTCTCGCCAGGCCGCCGTGCCGCCGTGTTCGCTCGCGCCAGATTCGATCATCTCTTGGATGGCGTCTAGTAAATGTTGGACCGTTTCCACGTCCACGGCTTCGCACGTTTCGATTTCAAAAAAGTACAAGTGTTTGTTCAAGACGTGCGCGTAGAGACCGAGAGATTCACCCGGAGAAACGCCTAAAGCGCGAGCAGCTTGGTTGGCGATTTTTAAAGCTTTGTTGAGACATTTTTTGACTCCTTCGCTGTCGCGGATGGCGGTGGATTTGAGCGACCAAAAGAGGTGCGCGCAGTTGGCAGCTGCCGCGCACTGATCGGATCGGCGGAGAAGTCGGTTTGCAAACGTCGCGCAATGATGGACAAGCGCGTCGCGGTTTTCTTCCTCCAAGTGAACGCACGTTTGTAAAGCGCCGATGAGATAAGTCAGGCCACGGTTTTGCGCGCGCGAATCGGAGGACAACTTTTCGTCGAACGTTTCAAACGCTCTTTCAAAGAACTCGTAGGAAATGTCCGAGAGTTTAGCACTGTCCGCAAACATGCCGGCTTCGGCCCATGCGACTAGACCGCGTTCGGCACATCCTGGTATTTCGGAAAAGCGTTCCGCAGATTGGTGCGTGATTTGTAACGTTTTCTTTAAAGTCGTTTGGAGATGCTTTTCAAAAACTTCGAGTTCTTCGAGAGTGCGTTTTGGTTTATCGTCCGAGCTCGTTTGTTTGCCAGCCGCCGCGCGCTCCGGGTGCTGTCTTCTCTCCTCTAATTCTCGCTCGTTCAGTAACTCCTTTGCGAAACGCATGGATGAATAACACAATGCTGGTAACGTGAAGCGCATTCGCTTTTCTCCACCCGAGAACAAAGTCACTTTCGCGAGTTTTAACAAGTGCAACTGAGAATCCCAATCGTTCGGACAATGAATCTTGTGCAGTAACTTTGCGACGTCCATTTGTTCCTCGGCAAACTGCGCGTCCTCTTCGTATCCTTCCTCGCCGTCGTTGTTCGCCTTCTTCGTATTGATAGTTTCGTTCGTTTTGCGCGCATACGCGCTTTCTCTGCGTTCCTCTCTCAACGATAAAGCGTCCAACAAATCACTGCTTCTCTTCAACGGCGACTCCGTGTTCAAATCCGTCATCTCGTACGATTTATTATCGTTATCCCGTAAAAGCGGCGCGATAAACTTGAACAACGTTTCCACCGTCTTTACGTCGCTCAAAGGCTTTTCAGATTTCAAAACGCCCCGAACGATGGCTAGCGCGCAGTCTCTTCCGGCCGTTTCCGGATTCAACAACTTTAACGCTTTTGGAAACGCGTGTAATGACAACGCGACGTCAACCGTGAACATTTCCAACGGGATCGCGAGCAACTTTACGAGCGCAGATACCGCTCTTTGATCGCGAATGTATCGTTGCGGCGACATAGACAAACGCGTTTCATCTTCGCTCGTCACGTTGTGCGCGTCGAAGGCTTTTGCGACGCCCAACAATACTTCGTTCATTTTATTCACGTCGTTCGGATATTGACTCAAAGCGAAATCCGCGATGGAGCTGTATATTTGCACAATCTCCAGCGCGGACATCTCTCTGTTCTCGATTGCAATCTCTTGCGCGCAGTTTAAGAATATTTTTACGCAATTTCTATCGTCAAACTCTGCTCTTCTCGCGGTCTTTTCTTCCTCGCTCAAATCGGGTTCGTCTAGATACCAAGACAAGCGCTCGCTCAAACTGGTAAATATCACGGACATCTGCACCGTTGGCTTTAAAGAAGCCACCGCAGCTAAGAAATCATCGCACGTCGCTAAGTGATACTCCGATGGAAATGCTTGCGCCAACGCAATCATCAAATACGGCTGTGCCACGTCATCTCGGCAATTCACAATCTGCTCCAATACTCTCGGCAACACGTTCTCCGAATACGTTTCAATATCCACGCCTTCCAACTGAGATAACACGGTTAAGTTTTTGCCGACAATATCGCGCAATTCCAGCCTCTCTTTTTCTCTTCTATCTCTTTCCAGTTGCGTGCTATCAATGATACCGCGAGACGTCGTGAATTGCTGGTGTTGCTCGTACACGCTCCCGCCGTGTTGACCGCTCCCATGCGCCTCCCCGTTTCCGTGACCTTCTCCTTCCCTTCCTCCTCCAGGCGTCGTCGCTCCACTTCCACCACCACTTCCGCGTTGTTGTCCACCACTGTTGTATTGTCTGTTAAACCTTTGCATCCTCACCCATAACTTATTCATCTCCGTAAAATTACTCAAAGTAAACTCGATGGAATCTTCCACGGTGCCTCCCCCGCTCCTCTCCAACTCGTTTCCGGTATCCGGCAACAACCCTCTTCCTTTCACCGTCTGCGCTAAATACGCTCTCAAAAATAAACCGTGCACGGGATGTTGACACCCTTTCGCCATCTCCACCAAATCTCTCAACACGTCCTTCGCTTTCCCTTCTCTCGATTCGACGTACACGCACCCGACGCACACGAGTAAATACAGTCTCGGCAACACGTTTCCGGCGTGTTGCACGAGTTCGTACAACTCCATCGCCGATCGTCCGTGCTTCTCTTTGTTCGCGAAAAACTCTCTCAAAAACTCCAATTCAAACGTAATGTGCGTGAATAAATCGTAATACCGCTTCGGAGAGAGTTGGTGCGTCCTCAGCTCGCCCAGCATTGCCGACGCGTTCTTCAGCGAATCTCGCAAGTTGTTCTCTCCGATCGCTCGTTTCATCTGTTGCGCGTGTTTCTTGACGACGTGCAAAGCGTCTTCAAGCCAGAGGTTTTGCTCGCGGTTTTGTTCGTCGTCGATGAATCCAGACGACGACGAGGAAGAAACCAGTTTTCGCTGTTGTTGCTGGTTGTTGTTGTTGTTGTGATTGTCCCCGTGATACCGCGGTTGTTGTTGTGATTGTGATTGTGACTGTTGTTGTCCGGACGACAAAACGCCCGCGCTCTCGTCGCTCGCGCGTCGCCGCCTCTCCGACAAAGCCTTCTCCTCCTCCTCTTCCTCCTCCTCTCCCTCTCGTCGAACGCCGCCGGCACCATCGCGAGACGGAGACGCAGGCGCCGACGATGTGTTCCGGTACGCGGAATAGTACTCCGCGTTCGTCGCTATCGCCGAGTCCATTTTTTTTCTTCTTCTTCTTCTTCTTTTGTGTTCGTAGTGGTGTTTCGCACGACGACGATGAATAAGCGAAACTATCGAGTCGGGAAATGAAGTCTGCGTGTGTATGTGTTCGAGACACACAAAGAAAAGAAAAAAAAGACAAATCGCGGTCAGAAAAAACGTTTCTCGCTGTTTGCTGCTGCTCCCCTGTGTTCGCGTGTTGTTTCATCAAGAAGCAGAGGTTGGATTTTTTTTTTCCCCACGAGTTAACTCTCTCTCTCTGTCTGACTGTATACTCTCGTTATCTCCAATTCTTCTCCGCGCGATATATACGCGATATACACACATACAAAACGCGCGAGATGATGACACTGACAACAACGACGACGTCGACGGTATCGTCGCGTCACGGCTCGAGTTTCTTTCGAGGAGGAGGACAACAACGACGACGGAGTAAAATGATGGCGCGTTCTTCGTCTCCCTCGACTTTGGATATCGGAAACTTCATCATCGCGGAGAGGAAGAAGAAGAAGACTACGAGCGCGAGGATAATGACGACGACGTGGAGAGGAGGAGGAAAAGCGAAGGATGGGATGACGACGGTGGTGTCGACGATGAGAACGGCAGCGATAAATAACGAACAGAATAGTAACGAGAGCAGAGCGAAACGAACGATGGTGCGAACAGATGCGACCGCAGGAGGGGCGAGTTTTGGATTCAACGCGAGCGCGGCGGCGGCGGCGGAAGGTGGAGGCTCGACGAAGTTATGGTCGGGGAACCCGGAAGATGTTTCTATTCTCGCCGTTCTTCGATGCCTGGCGTTTACCATCTGGACCTTTTCTTTAGCCGTTCCTTTGTTCATTACCATGCTTTTGATCTTCCCGTTCTGTTACATGTTCGACCGAACTCGGCGATACGCGTTGTCGTTCGTCAACGATCTCTGGGCTATTTGCTCGACGACGCCGTTCGTGAAAATCACCGTCGAAGGGCGAGAGCATTTACCGAAACAAGACGAACCTGCGGTGTACGTCGCCAACCACGCGTCGTTTATGGATATTTTCAGTTTGTTCCACTTGAAGAGACCGTTTAAGTTCATCTCCAAGACGAGTAACTTTATCATTCCAATCATCGGTTGGTCGATGTTTTTAACCGGTCACGTGCCTTTAAAACGCACCGACCGCCGATCGCAAATGGAAACGTTAAAGATTTGCCGCGAGACCTTACAGAAGAACGGTTCCGTCTTGTTCTTTCCAGAAGGCACGCGATCGGTAGACGGGACCATGGCGGACTTCAAAAAAGGCGCATTCTCCGTCGCCGCCAAGGAGAAAGTCCCGGTCGTTCCAATCACTCTGGTCAATACCGGTGGCGTCATGCGTAACGGCAAAGAGTGGATGTTGCGCGCGGGCGAGATTAAAGTCATCGTCCATCCGAGAATTGCACCGAGCGAAGACGCCGATGCGTTGTGCGATAAGAGCGAGAAAGTCATCAAAGAAGCGCTCGTGAATAATAGCTGAGAGATTTTAATATAACACGTATATATATAATAATAATATTTGCGATGATAAAAGACAGAACGATTCACCCGCGCTCGCGTCCTTGTTCTTGTTTTTGCCGTACTCCGTTGCGCTCGCCAGAGGTGCTCGTGGGGATGCGCTTTAAATCCTCTCGTCTTTTCGCAAAACTCTTTCTCTCTTTAGTGACATTTTTTTCTCCATTTCCATACACGCGAACAGAAGAAGAAGAAGAAGAAGAAGAGAGATGGTCGGCACCACCACCTCGCGTCTCCTCCTCAACGCGACCACCACTTTCACGAAAAAGTGGTGGTGGCTCTCTTCTCTTTCGTTCTCGGACGAGGACGACGACGACGACGACGGGAAAGTCATCGCCTTCGCGCGTCGTCGCCGTCACCCGATTTTTTCTTCGTTTTTACCGACGCTGCTGTGTTTGGTGGTTTTCGCGCTCTTGAAACTGAAACAGTTGTGGACGGTGCTCGCGTTGAAGAGGCACGGGATGACGACCATCGCGACGAGGAAACGGTGGACGAATTGGATTTTGAGCAGCGCGGTGTTGTTGACGTCGTCGTCGTCGTCATCGGCAGCGATGCCGGCGAGTTGTAGCAGTAGTAGGAGTAGTCGCGGAAAGATAGGAGAAAAAGTTCACCTGTTGGATAGAATCGAAGAATGGTTGAGGAAGAGCGGCGAGACTTCGTCGTCCTCGTCCTCGTCGCGCGATGCGAAGTGTGCCACGCGTCATCAAAAGAGGATATTCGGCGCGACATCTTCTCTGGTCACCGGTTCGTGTCCGTTCGCGCACGTCGGTTCGAGCGAAGCCGCACGCAAGATTTTGAAAGAAGGCGGAACGGAGAAGATGCCGGCATACTCAGCGTTTAAACGATTCGCCGGGAACGGGTTGTTCACGTGCTCGAACGCAGAGGAGTGGCACAACAAACGCGTGGAAGTTTTGAAGGCGTTTGGGAGAGTCGGCGTCGGAAAGTTGAGGAAAGTCGCGGAGGAGAGGGTGCAAGAGTTAGTGAAGGAGATTAGAGAAGAGATTAATAAGAAGAAAAAGACACAGGGAAACGAGAATGATGACGCCATGGCAACGGTGACGTTGTTACCGTTGTTGCAAAGGGTCGCGCTTAGGATTACGTTTGAGTATTTGTGCGGGATATCGATGGAGGAGGCGTGCAAGAGGAGGGGCGCGAAATCAAACAACGACGAAAAGAGCAGCCGCTCTGAGTTGAGCGTTAGTAATAATAGTAATAGTAGCAAAGAGGATTGGAGAGCAATTGAAACGGAGTACTTAGAGTGCTCGACGATTTTGCGACGCATCATTCCAGCGCGCGCGCGCTCGATGTGGATTATTTCTGACTTTTTGTATTACACATTTTCGAGCGTTGGACGAGAAGAGAAACGTGCGATTGAAAAGGCGAAATTATTGGCGGAGATTGCGGTCGAAACATGCACGAAAACGTCGGCGCTGAGAGAGATTATAGACGGTAAAGCTCATGGGAAACGCGCGACGGATGCGGTGGAGGAAGCGACAACGCTCTTGTTTGCCGGTCACGACACGCAAAGCGCGACGATGTGTTGGGGGATATTAGAGCTCATCAAGCACGAAAAGATACAAGAGGAATTGAGACGCACGTTGCGCAAGCAGCGACGAGCAGAAACGCAAGAAAATGGTAGGCGGCAGCAGCGTAGGCATAGCACTAGCAAAGATGAAAGCGAGAACGAAAACTGCGACAGCGATGCAGGCGAAAAGGAAATCACGACATCCGCGAGCAGACCAGAACTCGAAGCCGTCATACGCGAGACGCTTCGTTTACATCCAGTCGCCCCGCTCGTCGTGCGTCAGATGAAGCATCGCTCGATACATTTAGAGAACGGTGTGACTATCCCAAAAGGTGCGGCGGCGTGTGTCTGGCTTCACGCGTCACACCGCGATCCAGACGCTTGGGAAAACCCGAACGCGTTTCAACCTTCGCGTTGGCACGATACCATCGCTTCTGCGACCGAGACAACGACGACAAAGTGGACGCCGATCAAACTGAAAAAGCCAGGTAAAAATTACCAACCTTTCGCATCGGGCCAACGCTCGTGCGTCGGCCAACACGTTGCCATGGCTACTCTGAGAGTTGTCTTTGGCCAACTCGTGGAAACGTTTACATTTTCTGAAAACACGTCGGAGTTTCCCATCGAGGACGAGATGATACCGAGCGTCGGTTTTACCGTTGCGCCGCAATTCGGCGCCAGAGTGAACGTCGCGGAAGAAAACGAATGAATATTGTAGTATGTAATAGCGCGTGTAATTGAAATTCCCTGAGTGAATGCAATTAACCAATATCCAATTATTAGAATACGAAAGCTCTCTCTCTCTCTCTCTCTTTCCATTTTCCTCACTTTCGCTTTTTGTCTCACCACAACAAAACAACAAAACATGGTTTTGTACTATCAATCCAAACACGCGGACCTCCCGAAGCCGTACCTCATCTACGTCGGCAAAGACAAATTCGAGAACGAAGATTTGATCAGGTGGTCGTGGCCGGAGCAAGACGTGTGGTTTCACGTGGACGACTTATCGTCCGCGCACGTCTATCTGCGCCTGCATGACGGCGAAACCATCGACTCTATTCCCGAGAAAGTTTTGCTCGATTGCGCGCAACTCGTGAAATACAACTCCATCGAAGGCAACAAGAGAGAAAAAGTGGACGTGGTGTACACGCCGTGCGAAAATTTGTTGAAGAAGAAAAGCTTCGAGGTTGGCCAAGTCGCGTACAAAGACGAGAAGTTGGTTTTAAAAACTCGCATTCGAGACGGACGAAACAACGACATCGTCAACCGTCTGAACAAGACGAAAAAGGAAGTCGAGAAACCAGATTTGGAGGGCGAGAAATTGAAGAGAGATTTACGAATCAAAAAAGAGAAGCAAAAGTTTTACGAGCAGCAGGAGAAAGAGAGAAGGGAAAAAGAGGAGGAAATAAAGGCGGATTTATTGGCGAGAGATTACGGGAGGTTGGACATCGACGAGAAGAAAGTGACGAATAAGGAGCTGAGCCAGAAATACGAGAGTTACGAAGAAGCGGAGGAAGATTTCATGTAAAAATATGTACAAGACGAAGTCATTAGATTTAGATAGCACGTGTGATAATTAACTTTTCAAGTGTGTGTAGTAGTTTTTGGTTTATTACTCCCCTCTCCTAATATAGTTCGGCGCGCTCTCTCGCTTGAATCAAATCCGCGCTGGTTTTCTTTTCTAACGAGATCCGAGCGGGCGTCTTTTGTTTCTCTCTCTTTCTCTTTCTTTTTCTCTCTCCCTCTATGTACACGAGTGTTGTTGTTCCCTCTTTTCGCCCGACCAAATAATACATACGTATATATCTTCGTTGTTGCTGTTTAAATCAAGTCCGCAACATTGTTCGGCAACTGCTCGATGACGGTTTGATAAAATCTTTGGATGTCTTGCAACAATCTCTCGTCGTCTTGCGTGACAAAGTTGATGGCAACCCCTTTACGACCGAAACGACCGGAACGACCAATTCTGTGCAAGTAGTTCTCCGGTTGCGTCGGCAAGTCAAAGTTAATAACCAAAGAGACTTGCTGAACATCGATACCTCTGGCCAACAAATCAGTGGTGATCAAAACACGACTGGAGCCCGAGCGAAATTCTCTCATGATAATATCGCGAGTGTTTTGGTCCATGTCCCCGTGCGTGGCAGAAACAGTGAAATCCTTCGATCTCATCTTGTCCGTCAACCAATCAACTTTTCTTCTCGTGTTGGCGAAGATAACCGACTGCGTAATCGCCAACGTTTCGTACAAGTCAATCAACGTTTCGAGCTTCCACTCTTCCTTGTCAATGTTGACGTAGAATTGCTTGATACCTTCCAAAGTCAATTCATCTCTCTTGACCAAAATTCTCACCGGCTTGGTCATAAATTTGCGAGTAATTTCCAACGCTTCAGGCGGCATGGTCGCACTGAAAACGCCAACTTGCAACTTCGGCGGCAACAATTGGAAAATGTCATAAATTTGATCCTTGAAACCTCTGGACAACATCTCATCGGCTTCATCCAACGAGAAGATCTTGATCGAATCCGGTTTCAACGCCCTGCGTCTCAACATATCGTAAACTCTCCCCGGAGTACCGACGACGACGTGGACGCCAGATTGGAGAATTCTTTGATCCTCTCTCACGGACGTACCGCCGACGCACGCGTGGCACTTCACTTGCAAATAATCCCCAAGCGCTCTCATAACCTTCTCGATTTGCTGCGCCAATTCTCTCGTCGGTGCCAAAACCAACGCTTGGCATTCCTCCAATTCGTAGTTCAACGATTGCAAGATACCGGCGCAAAACGTAGCCGTCTTACCGGTACCGGATTGCGCTTGCTGAATAACATCCAACCCTTTCGCGAACGGAACGATACCTCTCTGCTGGATCGCAGATGGTTTCTCGAAACCGTACGCGTAAATCCCGCGCAACAAGTTCTCGTGCAAGTTCATAGTATCGAACGTTTCGTGCACCTCAGTCCATTCCGTGATGACGTTATCTTCGCCGTCGGCTTTGGTGAGTTCCTCCATGCCGCGATCGTACGCAGCATCGTCGAAGCCTCCTTCTCCAGACATGTTGTTTTAAGTGAGTGTTTTGAAAGTCTGCGCGAGTAAGAGAGAGATAAGTCAGAGAGAGGGAGAGAACACAATCGGTCAGCTTTCTTTTCTTTCTCATCGGTTAAAACATCGTTCTTTTCGCGCGCGCGCAGCCGGCGGAAAAAAAAATTAAAGCGCATCGCGCGGAAAGATTATTGGCGGCGCCTTCTCTCTCTCCTTTTGCGACTGCGAGATGAAAAAAAAAATCTCCGAAATCGCGCCGGAACCTTCCACGAAACACCCACTCGCGACGACGAAAACTCTCCCACGCGAAGCGCATTCCGCGCGTTAAAAGTCGTTCCATCGATATTCGAGTCGATCGCGCGCATCGCGCGCCTCCAAAAGCGCACAGAGAGAGAGAAAAAAAAATGCACGCGCAGAGAAGGAGAGAATTTGCGCCTCTCTCTTTCACTCTCCACCGCCCGCTCTCTGTTTGACTTTTCTTTTCATTTCGAGAAGAAGAAGAAGACGAAGAAGCAAGGGGGTAAAAAAGAGAGGAGAGGGAGGAACGCCCCATCGGTCGCCTCGCTCTCGAGGATAAAACGCGAGAGAGAGAGAGATTAAACGTACGTTTAAAAAGAGCGTTTGTGTGTCCTACCCGAGCTTTGCTTTGGGTGGATTTGCGTATTTAAAAGAGGGAATGTCGAACACTTTTCGCGAAGAAAAAAGGCAAAAGAAAAAAAAAAGAAAGAAAGACGAGAGAAAGCAGGCGGGGAGAGTTATTAGCCACAGGAACACGCCGGCGCAGGAGGCACGCTCGTTCTCTCGCGGTTGCGTCCATTAACTTTCCCTCTTCTTTTTCGCTTCTTTTGGCGAGCTTTTAGAGCTCTGCCTTGTGAGTTTTGCGCCTTTTTTCGTTGTTGTTGTAATCGCGCTCGTCTTCTTCATAAAAAAGATAAACGCATACTTCGTGTGTGTGTGTGTGTGTGCGAGAGCGCATTCATTTACCGGAACGGTAGACGGACTTAACGAGTAGCGGCGCTTTGAAGTTGGACGCGGTTGAGAGAGAGAGAGAGAGAGTTTTATTTTTAAATAAGATTGATTTTTTGTTGGAAAGAGCAGCAGATAAAATAGAAAAGATGGCTTTGGGTAAAACCGCCGTGGACGCGCTCGCGTGGTCGCTGAACATCTTCTCCTCCGTGGCCATCGTCATGGTGAACAAACAACTGATGAGCACGACTGGATACGGGTTTCGCTTCGCGACGACTCTGTGCGGATTGCACTTTTTTTGCACGGCTTTTATAAACTTGTGCGTGAAGAGAGACAAGGGCGGTGGTGGTGCTTCCTCGAGCGACAGCGGCGCTTCGTCGGCGTCGCAAGCCGGATTAAGCGAAAAGTTGATGGAATCGGAACAACCGCAACAACAGAGGCTTCCGCTCAAGGATTTAGTCTTTTACGTAGTCGTCGCGAACATGTCCATCATCGGTTTGAACGTCTCTTTGATGTTGAATACAATCGGGTTTTACCAGGTGTGTAAGCTCGCGCAGATCCCGACCATGTGCATATTAGAGGCGTCGTTTTTGAACAAGAAATTTTCCAGGAAGGTTGTGCAAGCGATCATCGTGGTTTTGGCGGGCGTGGCCGTCGCGACGGTTTCGGACGTTGAGATGAACTTTACCGGGACGGTGGCGGCGAGCGTTGGGGTGTTGAGCACGTCTGCGCAGCAAATATTAGTCGGGCACTTGCAAAAGAAGCACAACGTGACGAGTAATTTTTTGTTAGCCAAGACGAGTTTGTGGATGGCGGTTTCGATGTTGGTTTTTGGACCGATCATGGACACATTAGTCACCGGGGGAGAGAACGTGTTTGATTATGAGTGGACCAGTGGGAGTTTGATGTTTTTAGCCGTCTCGTGCGGGTTCGCGGTGTTGGTAAACATCTCCCAATATTTGTGCATTGGAAGATTTTCGGCGGTGTCGTTCCAAGTGATTGGACACATAAAGACGGTCCTGGTGTTTTTGTTTGGTTTTATTTGCTTTAACGCGCCAATCACGAGCAAAAATATTGCCGGGTGCGCGTTAGCCGTGGTTGGGATGATTTATTACACCCAAGCTATGAACAAGCAAAAGGAGGAAGAGGCGAAAGGAGGGATGACTCATAGCGGGAGCTCGAGCGCGAACTTAAGCACGAAAGTATAAGATATAAAGTAAGAGCGACAAGGGGAGAAAGAGAGAGAGAGAGAGAGAGAGAGAGAGAGAGTTTTGACGCGAGATATGCATAAAGATGTTGATGATAGAGTAGCAGAGAGAGAACTATTCTTTAATGAATTTAAATGATATGATTGATATACGCAACTTTCTTCGCACACAAGGACTGACGGACAGAGACAACGAACAGGTAGAATCGCGTTTTATCCAAAACGTCATAAATCTTTCTTCTTCTCTGAGAGCCAGAGAGACAGAAGCGCACGCGAACTTCTCACACAAACGCACGCGCGCAATGTTCGCATCTACCAGCGCCGCGAGTACCTCCTCCTATTCCTCTCCTTCCTCTTCCTTAACCTTCCGTCGCAGTCATCAAAAACAATCTCGAACGTCGCTGCTTCCTCATCAACAAAAGCGCAGACATCATCAAAAGCGCGACACCACGACGCGCGCGCTGTTCACCGGTATCGTCCAAGGCACCGCGACGGTGACCACATTCACTCCAATTCAAGGTGAATTCGCTCGTTTGACGCTCACCTTCCCGGAAAATACGCTGGAGAACCTCACGATTGGCGCATCGATTGCCGTCAACGGCACGTGCTTAACCGTGGTAGAGTTTGACGTGGAAAAATCCACGGCAAGTTTTGACATGATCGCGGAAACTTTACGAGCGACGAATTTAGGCGAGTTGCAGGTTTCCGACGTCGTGAATTACGAACGAAGCACAAAGTTTGGCGAGGAGATTGGCGGGCACGTGGTGTCTGGGCACGTTCACACGACGGCGGAGATTTACGCACAAGAGGAGACGGAGAACAATCGAGAGGTACGCTTTCGTCTCCGAGATCGAGAGATTGTGAAGTACATTTTGCCGAAAGGTTTCGTGGCCGTGGACGGTTGTTCTTTGACGGTTGGCGATGTAGACGAGAAAGAGGGGACGTTTAACGTATGGTTGATTCCGGAGACGATTAGAGCGACGGCGTTTCGGGTGAAGAGCGTTGGCGCGAGCGTGAATATTGAAATCGAAAGCAGCACAAGGGCGATAGTCGATACAATCGAGAGGTACATGGAAAGGAGAGAGAAGGAGAAAATTGGATGATAACTCTGTTGTAATATGGATAGTTTCAAATACATGCAAAGATAGAAATAAACGCGCGTTAACTAAAAAATCGTGGATTGATTCAGCAACTGCCTCTTGCGATAAGCCACGCCGCAGCGGTTACATAACGTTTTTGGACCGTGCTTACCTTGACGCCATTGCGGTGTCTTCGTGATGCCGCACTCGAAACACCCGATTAGACGCTCTTGACCTGTGGTGGAGCACAAGATCAAGTCGGTGGCTTTCGCGCCTTTACTGACGATGGCGGAAATGTTCACTTTTGCATTTGTCGCTTCCTGGTCGCCCGCCTGTTTGGCTTTATTCTCCTTCTTCTTTTGATACTTCTTCTTTCGCGGCGACACCTTCGTTGAATTGTCGTCTTGATAGAAACAATCGTCGATGTCATCGAAGAGTGTGGAAAAAGAGCTGTTTCTTGTTATGGTAATCTTTTGTTCTTTTTCCTTTTGACGCTCCTCTCTCTCACGCTTTCTCGTTCTCGTCATCCAGCCTATCTGCGCTTCTTCTTCTCCTCCGTCGTCGAAAACTTTTTCGCTCACAATCACTTTACCAAACGCTGTAGCGGGTGGTATGTTTTCTTTCGTTTGTCTCGTAAAAAGTAAAGCGTTTGGTTTTGCGATAACACGTCGTTCGTGTTCCTGCCTCGCTCTGCGCTTTCGTTTATATTTCTTCGCACCTGGATCAAGAACTTCTTCTTGAGAAGACATGTGCGATACGTGCTCGACCGCATGTTTTTTCAAGCTTTCCGAAACTACATCTTCTTCGCTAAATTCGCTGCTTCTGGCGCTACTGCGTTTCTTATTTCTAACCGCGCGATTGTTGCTCTCGGATTTTAATATTTTCTTCTGTTGCAACGCAACCTCCTCCAAATTTTGCAATTTTGCCTCTGCGATGCTTGTTTTTTCAATCGCTGTGTACGTCTTTAACGTCGCCTCCCATCTTTTCCTAGATGCGAGAGATTTCAATCGCTCCGCGTCTTCTTTTGCCTTCGATATTGAACGCGTGGATACTGCTGTTGTTCTTGTTGTTTGAGATGTCGGCGTCGGCGTTGTTGATGACTTCTTCGACTCCTTTCGTTTCTTGTTATCGATGGTGGTGTTACTGTTATTATCCGCGTGTTCTTCGTATGTGACCGTCGAATCTTCCGTCGTTGCTGCTGCTACTACTGCTGTTTTTACATTTTCTTCCGTGAAAGCTTCGTCGTCGACGACATTATCGTCCCCATTCGTGCTTCGAAGTACGATACCGTGCATCGCGGCGAGATCTTTGAGATAATTCCGAGAGGAACCGCCGTCTACATTCTCTTCCGCTTCTTCCTCTTGAAACACATTCTCCAATCGGTTCCTGCGGGAATAGAAGTCTGGAGTTATCATCACCGCACGATCGCCACCAGACGCCAACGGCGTTGGCACGAACAACATTTCCCTGCCGACATCGTCACCACCGTCGGGCGAGAATGTCTTGCAATCCGCGGCGCAGACGACGCGCTCCGGCGTCTTGGCGACTCGCATATCGGTCCCAAAATAATAAGCATCGGTGGTCGTTTCTTCGAGCGACATCGGTGCCACGATAGACCCGGACGAGCGCGCGTCGGTGGTATCACCAGCATCGCCAACGCCGTTCTCATTATTATAATCGGTATCAAACGAAAAGAAATCTCCCGGATCTGCATCGATCTCCTTCCAAAACAAACCCGGGTCGCTCGAAAATAACGCGTCGTCGGTCTCGTCTTCCATCAAAAACGCATCGATGCCTTCATCTCTTCCTCTTCGTTCTCCTAACGTCATCGTCGTCGTCGCCGAAGGAAGGCGAGGAATAACAGGAGGAAACCGGCCAGCCGCGCGTTCGTTTCTTTTCGTCTTTCCTTTTTGCTTCTTTTCCACCTTCTTCCGCGCTCTGCCGGTAGTCGTCGTGGTCGTCGTCATCTTCTTCTTCTTCTTTGTTGTTGTTGTTGCTGTTGTCGTCGTCTTCTTCTTCTTTCTCTTCTTCTTCTTCTTCTTCTTATCCTGTTGAAATGAAAAGTTTCGGCGAGCAAGCGCGCGCGAGAGAGTGAGCGAGTGAGTGAGTGAGCGAGCTCGTGTATTTTCGCAAAATTCTGAGAGAGTGCAAACACACCAAAACGCCGCCGCTGCGGCTCTGCCAAAAAACGAAAAAAAGGCAAAGAGAAAGGTCTCGAAAAGGATTTCTCCTGCGCACGCTCGCTCACCCGGAGAAAGGAAAAGCGGCGTGGAAGAAAACGAAAAGACGCTTTTGCGTCATCGAGAAAAAAAAAGACAAAAAAGTAAAAGTGTGCCCACCTCCTCCTCCTTCTCTCGCGTCGTCTTCATCGTCTTCATCGTCGTCGTCGTCGACTTTTTATTCTTCTTCTCCCGTTGTTTACTCCTCCCTCGCGTTTGAAGCATCCTCAAGCGTTCTCTCTCTCTCTCTCTCTCGATTTCCTTTCGCGCGCGCGTCTTTCTTCTCTCTTTTCTCTCTCTCTCTCGCTCGGAAAAGAAAAAAAAACCGTCGTCCCTTTGAGACGAAATTAGAAACGAAGAGACGTCGGTCGTCGAGATGCACGCGCACGCGCTCTTCTTTTCTGCTCGCGCAAAGGTGTGACTTTATATATCAAAAAAAAATATCCGCGCGAGATTAAAAGACGTCTCTCGCTCTCCCTTTTTTTCTTCTTCGTGTGCTGTGTGTGCGCCGTGTGT
>Ga0255765_1000032_pt1 | contig 141764 bp, 96 predicted proteins | sample 041ome_8_FD_179965 | JGI IMG/M metagenome (GOLD analysis project Ga0255765, IMG submission 179965) | Coastal salt marsh microbial communities from the Groves Creek Marsh, Skidaway Island, Georgia - 041407BS metaG (version 2) | ecosystem: Environmental > Aquatic > Marine > Intertidal zone > Salt...
CGGGTGACGCGTTCGCATCACTGTCGCGCGCGTCGACGACGACGACGACGACGACGGTGGGTGTGTACTAGTATATATATATACCTAGTAAATATATTCGTCATAGCGTCGTCGTCCGTCGTCGATCGTGATGTTCACGCGCGTGCGGCGGCGTTCGCACGACGGCATCATCGCGATGCGCGAGGGCATCGTGAAAAGCGACGACGACGATGGGGTCTCGAGCGCGGCGAGCGACGGGACGACGGTGACGACGACTATGACGACGACGACGGGGCGATCGGGAACGACGCGATTAAGGGTTCGTGCGAGCACGCCGGTGTCGCCGTCGTCGGCGGCGGCGGCGGCGCACGCCGAGCCGTGCGCGGGGGCGAGGGCGCAGGCGCGGGAGAGCCCGCCGCGCACGCGCGCGCGCACGCGTCAGCACGCGAGTGGGGGGAAAAGTGATGATGGTGATGGGACGTCTGTGTGCGTGATTACGCGTGGTGGCGCAAAGGCGGGTTATCGATGTGAGGATGGGTGTTCGATGTGTGCGGATGATGATGATCACATTCGGGGGACGTGTGGGATGAATCGGTCGCCGCGCGCGAGCGAGGCGTTTACGGCGCCAAACCCGGGGGAGATGGACCACGCGAGCGGGTTGCCGAGGGACGTGGTGGTGGAGATTGTGCGCGCGCTCGGACGCGAGCGGGATGTTGCGGCGTGTGCGATGACGTGTAAGGCGTTTTGGAGCGCGACGCAAAGTGAGCGGGTGTGGCGGGATTTATTAGCGAGCAAGCTTGGGATGGAAGCCGAGGTGTTGCTTCCCGAGCGCGTGGCGGGCGAACGGCGGCGCGAGACGGATACGCGCGAAGCGCCGCGATGGATGCTCAAGTATAAGAGTTGGTACAAGCCTGAACCTCAATCGTTGGCGTGGAGTTCGACGACGCGTGATTACGGCTTGGCGCCGGCGGAGTCCAAGTACGCGGCGCGCTATCTCCATCGTTGCACCGCCGTCGGCGATCGGAGTAAAATTTTGTTCTTTGGCGGCCAAGGCGGAGGGAGCGACTTTTACAACGACTTACACTTGTTGGATTTGAATCAGCGCAACGACGGGTTGCAACTGAAACAGTTGCATGTCGGGAGCTCGCACGAGCCGCCGTTTCCTCGGTGTTCAGGAACGTTGACAGCCATGTCTGTCAACGGCTGCGACGATTCCGAAGTCGTCGCCCTTTTTGGCGGCTCGCAAGGCTTTTTCGAAGGCTTTTCTAATTCTTTACGTATTCTTTGCGCCGACGACGGCACGCGCGTGGGTGATGCGGCTACGACTGGAGTTGGATTGACGTGGCACGAACCCATCGTTCGCGCGCATCCAAGCAACATCAATGGTCGCATTCCAGACGCGAGATGGGGACACTCCGCCGTCGCGTTTGATGGCAAGCTTCTTTTGTTTGGCGGCTCAAACACCACGCATTGCTTTGCCGATACGTGGCTTCTTGAGATCTCACAAGAGCAAGGACGTTTCATCGCTACTTGGACTTTACTCATCGACGGCGCTCACCACGGTATCGGTTCTTGTCCGCCTCCACGCGCGGGTCAAACGGCTTCGCTCGTCGGCTCTTCTCTCTTTATTTTCGGCGGCTGTCACATCTCCGAGGTGTTCAACGACGTGTGGAAACTCGACGTTGTCGGTGTGCCGAAAGAAAAGTTACGATGGGAAGAGTTCAAAGTCACTGGTATTCCGCCTTCTCCTCGAGTTGGCCACGCCGCTGTCGTCTTGGGCGATAGAATTATTCTTTGCGGCGGACGCGGAAGCGCGTTGGCGGGCACAATCGGCAAGTACGCCACTGGCGAGGAAGGTTTAGCGTCTATGCAAGGATTGACGTTTTTCCAAAGTGGTTTTTGCATGCTCGACACGACTGCTCGTAAATGGCTTCCAGTTCAACACCCCGTGATTGACGAGAACGACGGCGAAACAACTGCCCTAGGCAAATCTCGCGCTCACGTTCGAGAACATCGCACCGGCCACGTGATGATGCCAGCCAGAAATGGCTGCTTGCTCCTCATCGGCGGTTTGGGGTTCGACGGAAATTTCCAAAACGATCTTTCTCTTGTTTCTCTATTCTAAAATATTTGTTGTTTTTTGTGAAACGCACCGCACGCTGCGTGGTGGATGAGACGTTCGCTGATGTTGAAATACGACGTTTGCGCGCGCGCCTCAGTCCTCGCCGGCTAGGTACATTTTTGTCATTCTTTTCATTCATGAAATCATAATACATAGCCATAGATACATTTTTGTTGTAAAACACACGTATTCATACATTGACACTTTAATTTTTAATTCACAATACGCGCTAATAATACTTCTAAAATCCCGCTGGTTTGGGCAAGCCGCGGCTCACGAGACACATCGCCTTGTAACGCACGCCCATACCTGGCGGTTCCTTCGCCTCGGCGTCACCTTTGGAATCACTCACGAGCCTTTCACAACCTTTGATTAATTCATCAGCTTGAGCCTCACTAGTAGCGTTTTCTACGAGCTTTTCAAGACGCGGTATCAAACCAAGCGAGAGCAAGAATTGCTGTTGCGTAATCGGACCGTGGCACGTCACGCCAGAGTTTGGTTTTTCGTCGATGATTTGACGAAGCGCACCAAAGTCCACGTATGCCGATAAGTCAGCCTCGCCGGGTGAATCTAACACGTGCACGAACTTATGATCTTTGATGGCCTCCAAAGTATCCCCAAGCGGACCTTCTTCGCCGTAATCGATCGCGAGCACGGCGCCCGAGTGTTGCTCGATACGTTCGGCGAGACGATCCCAAAGCGACAAGCTCGGCGGGCTGAGTTCGAGTAAACGCAAACCGTCGACGATGTGCTGCGGCACGCCTTTCAATCTTCTTGAGACGAGCATGTGACTCGCGGGTGTCGGGCCGGGTGAGAGCACCATTTCTAATTCGCGCCCTGGAACTTTCTCGGGCTTTGGCGTCGCGGTTTTCTCCGCGCCGGCGTCGGTTTCGAGCAAGTCGCTGTCAATCGTCACGAGCTTCTCGCACCACCCACGCTCGGTGCGTTGAAACTGGCGAACTGGTAGCGCATCGAAAAATTCGTGCGCAATCACAAGCGTTGGCCCGCTCGGGACGCTTTCTAATCCGTCGTGCCAACTCACCGACGCGCCATTTATGCCAGACGTACCGCGAGCCCGCGCTTCGCCCACCGGTGATTTCGCCGACGCCGATGTCGATGATTGATTCACCGAACCAGAGTTCTTCATTTCTTCATCCCTTGTCACATTTTTAGGAACTCGTAACCCATCTCCAGCACTCGCACTCGTCATCTCTACGTCCTCGCACCGCAACGTTTCCGCTTGAATTTTCCTCAACGCCGGCGACACTTCTATAAAATGCACACTCATCGCATCGCTAAACTTCTTAAACTTACTCGTACCGCGCAATAAATCCGCCATGAGCGTCCCTCGACCGGGTCCGAACTCAACCACGCGCAACGTCTCGGGCGAACCGAGCGCTTCGTACTGCAACGCCGCCCACACACCCACGAGCTCGCCAAACACTTGCGAAATCTCTGGACTCGTCACAAAATCCCCTTTCGCACCAAACACATCCCCGCGCATGTAATACCCGTGTTCAGGATGCGTCAACGCTTCACGCACGTACTCACTCACGGGTATAGACCCACCCGCGAAGCGAATGGCGTCTTCTAAATACGCCATCAAACCGCTCCGCGCCCGCGGCGTCGCCTCCGTCGTCGTCGTCTCACGCTCCTGTCGTCGTCGCTCGAGCGCCCGTCGCAACCCAGCGCGATCGATAGCAATCTCCATCTCCCGTGCCTTGACATCCGTGCCTATATCATCCGTCGTCGTCGTCGACGACGACGACGCTGATGATGACGATGTGCATCTGCGCGTGGATGACGCCGCGACTGCGCGCGAACACACCGCCAACGCACCGCGCTCGCCGCACGCCACCGCGCACCGCCACGCCTCCACGCGACGCATCGCGACGCACAGTGACGACGACCGACGACCGACGACCGACGACTGACGACCGACGACCCACACGCCGCGTCGATCGAATTCGCAATCGATCGACGCCACGCATCGATCGCGTGCGCGGGGCCCGACGGATGCACCCACGCGTCCGAACCATCACAGGGGGCCTCGTCCATCGACCCACACGCCGCGTCGATCGAATTCGCAATCGATCGACGCCACGCATCGATCGCGTGCACACGAATTCGCGATCGCGGGTATCGCGATGAGGGTGTCTTTTTTGTTTTTGCGGCGCGCGCGCGGCACAGCACGTCGCGCACGCGACCGCGTCCGACGAGTTTGCGGCGCGCGCACGCGCACGCACACGCACACGCACCGGCACTAAAGTCGTCTCGTCGTCTCGTCGTCTCGTCGTCTCGCGCGCGTGAGGCGTCCGCGACGGAGGACGCGGTGAGGCGTTGAGTTGACCTCTTCGGAGCAGGGGTTCGCGAATGATGTTGGCGTCGTCGTCGTCGTCGATGTCGCTGGCGTCGTCGCGCGCGAGCGCGGGGCGTGCGACGCACGTGGGTGTTTGCGGCGTCGCGCGCGCGCGCGCCAGGGGCGATGGGCGGGCGAGCGGCGAGGGTGCACGCGAGCTCGAGCGCGGCGCGCGGTGGGGGCGAGGAGGGTATGGCGCGGGTCGCGCGCGCGTCGGTTTGACGGCGCGAATGGCGCTCGATGGGCGCGAGGGCGTGATTGCGCGCGCGAATAACGGGAACGATGGATTTCACGCGCCGCGGCCGGGGGTGCGGGCGCGTGTGCGCGCGGGCGGGGATGGAGCGAGGGCGCGAGGGGAGGGCGCGAGGGGTGGGTCGAAGCGCGGCGTCGAGGCGGGGGCGATTTCGGATCGAGCGAACGAAGGACGAGCTCAGAAATATGCGAGTCGCGTCATTGGTGGGGATCCATTGGAGGAGTTATTGGCAGAGTTGCCAGCGATCGATGGGAAGGTTGATGAGAAGAAGCGGTATGAGAATCATGGGGCGTATTTCGCGTTGTACAGGGATTTGGTGCGCGTGGGGCGCTTGCACGACGCCGTCGACGTATTGAAGATGATGAAGGCGAATGGGGTGGGGAACATCGCCGCCAGAGTGTCGCATCGGGATTTCTTTGATATGTGTCAGTCTCGTAAGGTCGTTTCCGTTGGTTTTGAGTTCATCTTGTTGCTTGAGAGCAAGGATATTCGTCCGTATAACATGCTGTTACGCACGTGCGCGACGGCTGGAGACTCGCGTTCCGCCTTTGCGGCACTCGTGGTGATGATTGACGCTGGATTCCACCCCGACATTCGCGCGTACACGACATTAATCTCTGCTTGTTCCAAGGCTGGTGATGTTTCGCGCGCGTTTGAGGTGTACGATCGACTCAAGTCTGAAGGCGTCGCGCCAAACGAACGCACGTACGGAGCACTCGTGGACACCCTCAAGCGTAATATTTTGAAGAATACCGCTGGGTCTAAGCGTCACAGTGCGGACGAGCATCAAATTCGACTCGATTTGAACAGATGCTTTGCGCTGCACGATGAGATGATTGCCCAAGGGTTGCAACCGGATATTGCGCTCATGAATAGCTTGTTGAACGCTTGCTCGCGGGCGGCGACGGTGAAGAATGTGCGAAGCGAGGCTGTTGAAAAGTCTAGTGAAGTGTACGCTGAAATGAAGGAACTGGGGTTGAAGCCAGATTCGTTTTCATACACCTCAGTTATCTCGTGTGCCGTCAAGGCTGGAGATTTCACGAGAGCATTTGAGCTCTTTGATGAGATGACCAAGGCCAACGTCAAGCGGACGTCTGAGGTTTACACGGTGCTCATCAAGGCGTACGGCACCATGGGTAACGTGGCCAAAGCTAAGGAGACATGGAACGCGATGAACGATGAGGGTATTGTAGGCGATGCGATGAGTTATGCGACGATGATGCACGTCGCGGGATCCAACGGGGATGAGGACTTTTGTGATGAGTTGATGGCGGATATGCGCAAGCACCGCGTTCGCCCGTCGCCGCAGCTGTACGCGACGCTTTCTGGTATCGCGGCTCGTCAAGGCGATAGCGCAAAGGTGGAAGAGATCATTGCAAACGCCAAGAAACGGGGAATCAGGGTGCCAATTGAGTGCTATAATGCGCTCATCGCCGCGCACGCGCGCGAAGATAGGCCCGAACTCGCCGTCGAGAGCGCGAACAGACTGGAAGATGCTGGTTTTGAGCCGGATGCAGTCACCTACGAAGGTTTGATTATGGCTTTCACGTGGGCGCGGGATAACGATGGCGCGTGGAACTACTTCCAACGCGCTATGGAGTGCGGTATGCGCCCGACGTTTCCCACTTGTAATGCGCTCGTCTCAGGATTTGCTCGAACCGGCGACATGGATCGCGCGTTTGCGATGGTGGACACGATGAAGAGTTACGGTTACGAAGCCGATGGAATCACCTGGCGTGAACTTCTCGTCGCGTGCGCGCGTGCCAACAACGTAGAGATGGCGTGGAAGGTGTACAAAGATTCACGCGCGGCTGGTAACCCCAACTCGGAGATTGCGCTCAACTTGATCATTGGTCTTACGTTGGCGCACATTAGAAAGCTCACCGATTTGAGTACGCGGTCGTACAAGCCACCAAGCGAGTTTGGATCCGTATCAGAAGAAGAAGGAAACAACGCCGTTGGAGAGTGGGCCGATAGAGCCGTGGCGGCTTATCATGAAGCCACATTAGCTGGAGTTAAGCCGCGCATGGAGACCATTTCTGCCATGTTGTGTTGCTTGCGCCCGCCAACGACGGATGAGCTCAGCGCATCAGACATGAGCGAGGCTGCACGGGCTGCGAGTCACGAAGCGAGTTCACACGAAGACGCACGAACTTACTACCCAGTACAGGCACTCATCATGTACGAAGAAGCACAAAGCTTGGGACTCGTGCCAAAGTTTGGCTTGGAAGAGGAAGACTTTATGTACGATATTCGAGACTTCCCTCCGGCTGCGGCTGAAGTTATGGTGCTCACTTGGTTACGTGTAGTCCGTCGGCGTACGGATGCACACGGCCTAGATGTGCGCATTCCATCCATGTTGATTCGCGTTCGCTCGGACGATGAAGTAGCGACTATTGCCAAGGAAAACGCCACTGGTCCCGTCGACGAGGCGCTCATCCGTCTCACGAGAACGGGTGAGCGTGTGCTGGTATTGTTGAGACGCTTACGTATCAACTATGCTGGAGGTCTTGAAAATGGTACCATTGAACTCAGCGGTCACGCCATTGGTCGCTGGCTTTCAGGCGTTATTCCTCTTCCAGATGTCAACAGATCGGTGTTCGGTGAAAATTCACTCTCTGGTGGTCTCAAAAGCCAAGCGATGCGCATTCGATCAGACTCTTTCGGTTCAGGCGAAAACGTCTGGACTCCGTCCAAGAACGCTAGGCCACAATGGAGTATTCATGATTACTATAGTGATGACGATGATGACGACAGCTTTGGTGCGCAGCCTTATTATCCAAAGAACTGGGTGCAAAATTCGCACTTTGTGTCGTCATATGACGAAGAGGATGATATCACTGATTTAGAACGCATACTTTCGGACCGCAAATAATTATTTCGCTCTCGACGCATGTCGAGAAAATTAGACGATTCAAAGCAGCTGGTGCCGCCGCGCGGTGGTACATAGTGATGTAGGATAAAATTGAAATTTGACTGCAATGCAAAAAAGCGCTCAAACACTACGTTTCATTCGCGTCGCACCTCAATGCGACTCTCGAAACCTTCCTCCACCGGCACAACTCCTCTAAATCGCGATGTGCGTCGCTCTACCCTGCGCGAAACTTCATTCAACGTATCGACCAACTCAGCAACGGTGCATGTTTCTAATACAGAAATATCCTCCTCGTATTGCCGAAGAGGAAAGTTCAAGTATGGTTCGCTGAAGTTTCCATGTTTCAACGCAAGTAAATCCACGGCTCTCGCAGCCGCTGCCGCAGTGTCAAACGCGCCGAGGTTATATTCAATCCCTTTAATGGAGTCCACGTAGCGTGCATCGAATCGTGTTTGCCACAATTCGCGCGAAACACCCTTGAAGTTCATGAAGTTGTTGGAATCGGCCATTCGCATCTGCAGCAACTGTGAAGGAAGAGAAGTCGTGCGTCGTACTGTTGGTTGAGGATTTTGTGAGGCAATAAGAGATGCAACTAATGACGAGTTTTTCGTGATTGCGGTACGATCTGTGTCGTGGTGATCCATAAAATCCCTGTTGTGGTTTCCCACATTGACAACTGTATGCGCTCTTCGCAACGATGGCGAAACATCCCGGCCGCTACACCTGGGTGTCGACTCTGCATCACTCGTGCTACCTTCCTCCGCAGACTTATTCAATTCCATGATTTTGCATATGTATACGCGATGAAGAACGACGTGCTGTGTGGAGTCGAGGTTTGTGATGCCACATGGCTTGACACAAGTGTTTGTGTGTAAAACAAAGTTGTGAAAAGTTTGGTAACAAGGATTAGAGGCTATATATGCTATGAAGGGAGTGAAAATCATCTACTATTCGTCTCCAGAGTACCAGATTTGAGCCGGAACCTTCGTTTTGGCCGCATTTGCAACGGCACGGACGAATTTGGCGTGAAGCTTATGGCCGGCCTTGTATGCGACGACGTGTCCAACCGGAACGCCACTCATCCCAGGCTCAGCGAGTAAAGATAAATCGCCGATCAAATCAATGAGCTTGTGACGCGCTGGTTCATTATTTAAGCGAAGAGGTGCGTTCCAGTACTCCCCTCCGTTCGCGACTAGCGCGCAATTCTCCAAGCCGCCTCTAATGTAACCCGCGCGATAGTACGCAACAAAATCTTGCAGCGTACCAAAATTTCTCGCGGGTGCGATGTGCAACGCGTACGGCGCGTCCTCGGTAGGCGTCCAGCTTTCCCACTGCTTATCAATAGCCGTACTTTTGTACGTAAAATCAATACCATACGTGAGTTTCGTAGAATCGTCGACATTCAGCATCATAAAGGCGTCGCCTTCTTGCACCATGACATTCTCCGTTAACTTCCACGCCATGCGAGGCTCTTCAGCACCGCTACTCGACACCGCAGGTGTCAAACCAATTTTGCAAAGATCGTATGCGTACGATGAAGCACTACCATCCAAGATCGGGACTTCGCCCGAGCCTTCGAGCTCGATGCGGCAGTTATCAACCCCCATGGCTTCAAGCGTACTCAACAAATGCTCGGCGCCACGCACGACGAAATCTCCATCACCCTTAAGTTCCGAGCTCAATCGCACGTCTTCGACTACCGCGTCAACGCACGCGCGCGCGCGCGCTTCACCCACCACGCCAGTCTCAGGAGCTTCGATCTTTGCCTGCGCTTCCGCCCGCGTAGCCTCTGCGCGCGCGCGTATCTCCGCCTTTGCTTCCTCATCATTACTCAACGCCATACGCACTCGCTCAAGCAACGCATCTTCTGCTTCTTCGTCACTATACGTCACTTCCGAGTTCATCTCAACGCTCGACGCATCAATCGTTCCTTTCGCGACGCGCGCGAAATATCGTCCCTCACCAGCCCCCGCCGGTCGCACGCGCATCAACTCCACCTCTCCACTTCTCAATCCAACCCCAGCGTACGTCACACTGCGTCTGATTGTCTGCTGATACGCCTCATTTTTCGGCACGCGCACGTTGAGTTCCGCGGCGAGACGTGCGGATTCCTTCACCGCGTCTCGCGTTGGAAAGTTTTCGTACCCATACGTCTCGCTCTGTTCCGTCGACGTCGACGACGGTGTCGACGCCGCACGCACCTTCACGCACCGCCGCGCGCCAAAACAAGCGTGTGTGGAGTGCGTTGCGCGCGCTGCGGTCGTGTGCGCCGCGGTGGGCGCCGATCGCGACGCACAACGCGTGCGCAGGCGCGTGGCGGCGGTGGAGGTTTTCGCACTCATACGCGACGAGGCGTGGTGCGGGCTCACGGTGAGCGACATGACGAATCGACCGATAGGTGACGGCGATGTAGCGTACGTGTATGAACCGTGCGTGCGTGTGCGCGTTCGGTGCGCGCGTCGCGTTCTATCGACGGCGGCGGCGGCGTCTTCGTAGCGCATTGCGCTCGTGGCGGCTGCACTTTTTCGATGTCAATAAATAATATATATATAGGCATACTGAATCTATATTATGATACATTTTGCTCGAGTTGGCGCTGGACGAGATCCGCGTGAGCAAACGCCTTGGCAAGAGACTTCGCCGTGGGGCGATCCGGGCATTTGAAACGGATGAAACGCTCAGGGAGACCGTGGATTGGGAGCGATTCGAGCGATTTGCGGGCTTCCTCGGCGATGCGTGCGGTGTTGGACTCGACGTCGACGGCGTCGGCGTCGGCGTCGGCGTCGATGTCTTCGGCGCCTTTGACGGCGGCATCGATAGTGTTTGAGGCATCCTCGGGAGCGGCGGCAGCAGCGGCGGCGACTTGTAACGTAACGAGTGATGTTTTGAGCTCGAGTAAGGTTTGTACACTGGCTTTGACTGCGTCGTCAGCGTTCGTAGCGCCAGAATCCTTGAGCGCACGAACGCGTTCGGCAGCCGCCGCGATGGCGGCTTCCGCCTCTTCAATCGCCTCTGCCGGCGGTGGCTTCACCGATACATCGATGTCATCATCGTCCACACTCGTAGATACGGAGTCAGCCGTTAGCAAACCGCGCTCGGTGACTTCTATGTACCGCATTTGCGCCTCGAGTGGCTCTTCATCCGCGCACCCATCCTCGACGTGCACCGCGTCCCCACCAAGTTCCCTAGCGAGCTCAACTAACATCTCTCGACACGCCCAATCTGCGTCTAAACGCAAGGTACTCAAATCTACAACGATTTCATCCGCACCGGTGACTTGATCCTGCTCAATCACGATGAACGCCGCGCTCTTTGCGTCGCACCACAACCGGTGAGTATTAATCAACGGATGCCTATGCGGCGCTAACGCGCACGACTGCTTAGACTGCATCTCCAACACACCACCCCCACCAGTGCCATTCACGAATCCATTGACGTTTCCTCGCTTCTTCGCCCGTTCCCACGCCTGACGCTCGTCCCGCGTCAATCTGTATGGAGCCTCGCGTTCTACAACGCCCATCACCTTCGTCTTATCACCTCTCGACGCTCGATCCACATCATCCACGCTCGGTCGCCCAGAAATGTATGTCTTATATGCTTTGTTCGTACGCTGCGAACGGGTGGTTTTAGACGACCCTTTGCCGCCGCGCTGCGTGCCCGCGCCTGAGGTGACCTTTTCGCTCTTTTTGCCTTCTCTAAAGTGTCGTGCGCGCCCGGTGTCGACGTTTTTCGCCTTGGCCACGTTCGTGATGACCAGTGCGAACCGTGTGCGTGGTTTCGCGCGCGCACTCGGCGTCGCGCGCGCGCTCGGCGTCGCTGGTGCGCGAGCAAACATCGCAAACACGCGTGTCGGTTGTGACGTCACGTGTCTTGGGTGGTGACTTTTCGCAACCTTTCTACAAAACTAAATGACACTATGCTACGGATCCGTGGATTACTGTGCGAGTCTATGTATCTCGGGTGACGAACGGTAAGCGCACTAAGTCGTCGTGGAGAGCGGGGATGACCCAAGGGCGCGGGCATCCGGGCGGCGGTGGGAGTTCGCGCGGCTGGCGGGCAGACGCGGGATGACGGCGATGGAACCAGTACCAGTACGCGTCGTATGCCGCACATTCTTCGGCATACGTGATGGAAGACGGTGTACGATCAGAAGTGTATGTGTCGGTATCGGTGGAGGCGTACCATGTGTCGTCGACGTGAGGCGCGTCTGGAGCCACACTGTGGACGTCGACACGGACATTCCCTTTTGTCTCACCAGTAGCGGTGGCGGATGCAGTGTCCTCGCATTCTTCGTCGATTATTTCAATAGGGGCATTTTTGAGTGTTTCAAAAGCCGTGGCGTCGTCATCATCGAGCTCGTAAGTATACCAGTTCGCCGGTATGACGTCTGGAAGGGGCTGGATGTTGCCTCCGCGTTCGGCAAAGATGGACGCCTTCAGCGTCTCAAGTTCGCGTCCAGTGAGCACAGCGACGGCAATACCGTACGATCCAAACCGTCCGGTGCGCCCAATTCTATGCATGTACGTTGCCCCGCTCGGTGGAACGTCCAAGTTGACCACTAAGTTTACATGCGTCAAGTCGACGCCGCGCGCTGTCAAGTCGGTCGAAACCAAAACGCGGAGCTGAAACGTTCGCATTTCTTCCATTACCTGCATTCGTCTCGTCTGCGGAAGCGTTCCTGCGGTGAATGACGATTTCACACCTTGAGAAGTTAGGCGCTTTGCCAACGCCTCGCCCCATGCTGTGCGTCGGACGAAGACGACAGCTTGGTGAAATGCGACGTCAGCGAAAATTTTCAACAACCTCGCCTCCTTGGCGATAATAACCTCCGCCAAAGACTTTGTCTCATCTTGATCAATCAAAGAATAAAACTGCCGAACGCCATGTAACGCTATCGTACTTTCACACAGCATTACTTTTTGTGGTACGCGCATCAAAGCCTCCAACGCATCCAGCAACGACTGCGGATAGGTCGCGCTAAATGCACACATCTGTTTTCGTTCCGGAAGCATACTATACGCGAACAACACGTCTCTTTCAAACGTTCCCGTCAACAACGCATCAGCTTCATCTAAAATCAATAATCTCACACCATCACACGCCATCGCACCTTCATCTAACAACTGTCGCGTTCGCCCTGGCGTCCCGACGACGACGTGCGGTTGCGTCGCCAACCGCGCTCGATCCTCCTTCACCGGTAGCCCTCCGACGACGACCGCCACATCAATCCCCCGTCGCGCATCATCTGTATCAAATGCCGCAATTAATTCCACGAAGCACGAATGCGTCTGCATCGCACACTCTCTCGTCGGCGACAGCGTCAACGCTTGCGTGCGTCTCGAGCTCACTTTAATCCTCTCCAACGTAATCACCACAAACGTAATCGTCTTCCCCGTACCGCTCTTTGCGTGCGCGATGACGTCAGCGCCAAAACGCCCGAGCGGCGTCGCCGCGAGCTGAATCGGTGACGGGGCGTCGTAGCCGCATCGACGCAGCGCGGCGACAAGCGCGCCATCGAGGTGCACGTCAGCAAACGTCGGTCGCGAGCTCACGATGTCGCGCGAGCGCTCGCGCGCGGCGTGACTCGATGACGGCGCGGCCGTGGCGCCAGAGGCATCTTCATCGTCGACGCCGAGGTCATCGTCGACGCTCGCGGCCGAGGCGCGCGGCATGCCGACGAATGCCGACGCACGCGGGCAGTAACGCTCTCCACTTGTGCGCGCGCGGGATGGGATTGTACGACGACTTGCCGTCAGCCGTGACGACGACGCGCGCGCGAGGAAGTGCTGATGACGCCAGTAGCGGCGACAGCGGTGGGGACGGTGGTGGCGAGGTGGGTGGTGACGCGCGGACGCATAAGCGCGTCAAACTTGACGATGGTGGAGCAGAAGAAAATCGTGCGGAAGCAACCAAGGCTACGACGGTGACGACGAATGATGCGCTGAGGCGCATCGCGACGCATATGTTGAAGCCCGAAAAGTTTGCCAAGGCGAGTGGGATACTGAAACGATTGATGCTGCACGAGGAGGATGGGCTTTCGCGCGCGCACGCGAGCGCTTTGTTTTCGTGTTTAGAAAACGCTATGACACCTAGTTGCCGTCGCGCGCTAGCTGTTGAGACGCGCGTTGAGTATGAAGAATTATTTGAAGTAGTCGCCGCGTTCGCACCGGTTGTATTCAATTCCAAACAGCGTCGCAAGGTGGAGGTGTTCGGTTTGTATGCACGGCGTATAAACGCGCTTTTTGGTGACGACTCGTTTAGTTTCAACAAAGCAGTGAAATTCATTGAGGAGAAAGTTGAAACATGCGAGGCGTACGTTGAAACTGATGACGTACATGAGGCAGATATTGACGTTCCTCCGGCGCCGGAAGGAATGAGCGAAGAAGAGGCAAAAGAAATGGCTGAGGCGTTTTTGAGAGCGCAGCACGCCGAACGAAACGCGGAAATCGAACAACGTCAAATTGAAGAAGATATACGTGTCGCCCTCGTTGTGGCGCTCGAAACGTGTGCATCATTATATTCGCGTCCGTGGTCGCAGACAACGATTGATATGATGGCGAACTTTTTTCACGAACGCCGAGGAAAGTTTAGTGAAGCATGTAAAGACGACATCGTAAGAATTTGGGATGAGTTGCGTAAAAAGAAAAATGCGCGACAAGGTCAAGGCCAAAGCGCACGAGGTGTAGGTATGACTTCATTTGAACGTGATGCGGCGCGTTTGGCGGGTACGGCTGTGTCGGCGCGTGGAGCTGTCGGGGGCGAGCGCCTAAAAGATGGCCGTGGTGAAAGCGCGGCAAATTTGTTTGGCTAGCGCATCGTTATAGAGAAATAGCACACAAAATTCGGAGTGACCATAGGTAACTTGTCATTAGAAACGAAAGCTAAGCTAAGGAGATCCCACTTTAGCAACGTAGAAGAGTCGGCGAGGCAATTATTCCGAGCCGGCATTCTTCAAGAAGTCTTGAATGATGCCCAAAGCGGCGGTCTCTTCACCGAAGTCAGAGATGACCGCGCACGAGCACTTGACAACCTTACGGGCCGTGCCTTCGGCGTCGAGCTTGCACAAGCCAGCCCATTCACCGAGAGCCATGGCTTCCGGAACGCGGATCAAGTGGACGTTGATTTCGTTGCACAAGGCTTGGATCAACTTCGTGTAGTCCGCTTGGTCGCAGTCTTGCGCCAAAATGCAGATCAACGCCTTGCGGCTTTCGATCGCTTTGCACGCTTCACGGAGACCACGGTGGAGACCGTCGGCGGCGAGGGACTTCTTGAGGACAACTTGGAGCGCCGTCATCAAATCCATCGGTTCGTCAGCGGATTCAACCGCAACTTGCGGTTGTTCTTCAACTTCTTGAGCTTCTTCGCTGTGGAGGTGAAACAACAAAAAGATACGTTTCGGTCAGTGCGGGTTCACTTGCGGTCTACGTCTCCTTGATCTCCTCAGTTGCGCGCGAGCGCGTCGCGCACGCGCTCGCTCAGCCACCTCCTTTGCCCTCGCGCGCCCGAGGCCCTATCGCAACCAACGTCGACATAACCACCCGCAATCTCGTACGCAGACAATGTAAACATTATCTATGAACGCATTGCACGCATCACATCGCCACGAAGGCGTTCGCATCGTCCCGAGCCACGCCCACACGCGCATCGTCCACGCCCACTAGGGCTTCGCACCCCGCACGCCCTCGTGCCCCCATCGCATCGTCGCGTCGTTTCGAGCGTACGTACTCAGCCATTGTGTTAAAATTATAAGTAGCGGTCCTCAGAAGTCCGTCCTAATCGGTAAGCAACTCGAGACAGTCCTCGCGCGTGAGTAAGAGGGATCGCGCGTCGCGCGTCTCGCACACCATCCGTCGGCGCGCGTCGGACCGCCGGCGAGATCCATGCGATGTACTCTGAATCGATGTACGCTACGTAGAGTAGTGCTATCGTACATTTATGATGCCGGCGATAAATCATGGTTTCGGACACACATCGTCATACATATTGGGAAAGAAGGCTATATCATGGACCCGTGGTATACCGTGGTCGATGATGGCATCGCGCGCGTTCGATGCGCGGTCCGCGCGCGCGAGCTCTGATTGGAAACACACGCCACGGGTGCGGTGGGAAAATTGGTTCGCTCGCCCTCGCGCGCACGAGGTGATCTTTTTGAACGCACCGCACTTGACCGTCGTCATGTGACTGTCATGTGACTGACGCCCGCGGCGCGTTGGACGGTTTTGAGTGCGCGCGAATGTCGCCACTTCGACGCCACGCACGCGTCTCGCGCCGTTCGCCGATGACGGCAATGGAGGTGAAATAATTATTATAATTTTTTACGAACGCGCACATGTATGGGTGCGCGCGCGTCGGCGCGTGGAGGGCGCGAATCGGCACGTCAGCGAGCGTTTTTTTAGCGTTTCAAGTGCGTTCGCGCGCGCATTCGCGCGCGCATTCGTGCGCGCGCGCGGCGACGACGGCGGTCGCGGCGGCGGGAGGCGCGCAAAATACACGCGCGAGGGATGTTTCGTGACGTCTGGGCGCGCGAATGCGGCAACTGGGGCGATGACGACGGTGGCGGAGGCGATGTTGACGAAGCGGCGGGGCGTGCGGCGGTCGAGGCACTGCGACGAGAAGCGATTGATGCTCGCGCGAGGATGGATGAGATGAGGCGTGCGGCGCGGCGCGAGGTGAAATCTGTAGGGACGACACAGGCGGCGGTGGAATCGCGTCGACGACGAGAGGAGGCGAAGACGTTTGATCCGCGAGCGGCGTCGAGACATGGGTATGGCGAGGCGCGCACGACGACGACCGAGTCGCGCGTGAGTGGGTGTGGCGATGCGCTGGATGATGATGATCAGAGCGGTAGGGAAGAATCTTTCGAAGCGTACGAAGAGCGTTGGTGCGCGTTCGAATCCAGTGATGCGCGCATCGCAGCGAGAGATATTCCTTGGCCGAGGTCTGGCGCGTGGCTATTGCGCGCACTCGAACGGGCTCTTCCATCTCATGACGATCCAAAACGCGCCCATCGCACGCTCGCCAAGCGTTGGCATCCAGATAAATTTATTCAACGCTTCGGTGCGCGTGTCGATGCGCGCGAGCGTGAGACGATCGAATTGAGAGTTAAAGCCGTGTATCAGAGCGCGCAAGAACTCTGGGACGCGTGCTCAAAACGTTGATTCAACACGTCGTTTCAAAACACTTGTGCAACAACGTCGAATACTAAAACTACGAACTAGATACTACAGCTGCATCGACTACTTTGTTGTACACTATTCATCTACCACATCCGCCGCGACGGCGGCATCCAACGCGTCGCGCACGGTGTCACTGGTCGCGACGTCGCGCGCCGTACGTCCTCGTCCATCCTTCGCACGCACCGCCTCTTTCGCAGCGTTAATCAACACCAACACGCACTTCAAATCCCCATTAACCGCGGCTTTAAACAACGCGGTCTCGCCATCAATATCTCTCGCCATCGCGTTCGCGCCCGCGCGCAACAACGCCTCGCACGCCCCCGCGCGTCCCCCGCTCGCCGCTTTATGCAGCGCCGTCGCTCGTCCCACGCGCGTCACCGCCTCGATCTCGCACCCAGCGCTCACGCACACCTCCACGCATCGCACGTCCCCGTGTCGCGACGCGTAATGCAGCGGAGTGTACCCCGACGCGTTCGCCGGCGTCCCGTCCGAGCGCACCGCCGACGGCGAACGCGCGAGCGCGGCGACGAGCGCGGCGCGATCGCCCACCGACGCGTGTCGCGCCGCGGACGCGTCGAAGAACACTTCGTTTAAGGACTGCGTGCAGGGCGATCCAGCGCGGCAGCACGCGCATCCGGCGGACATGTGCGCGCGCGCACGAATGGCGGTGACACGCCAGACGTGCGCGCGCTGTTCTTTGCGCGCGGGCGCGCGGGCGCGGCGTTCGATGACCAAAGCGGCGTTCGATGACGCCCTCGATGCGGTGCGGCGCGCAAAGAATATGAAACAAACCACCGAGGCGTGCGAGGCGTTCGCCGCGCGTGGGCGGGTGACGTGCGAGGAGGCGGGGAAACTGTTGAGAGATATGCCATTCCAGACGCGACGAATCGAGGCTTTACATGCGCTCGTACCGGCTCTGGTTGATTTTGACACCAAGCATGATGATTTAGGGGTTGGTTTGCGTTCTTGGGAAGGGTCAGAGCTCGTGGAAGTTGCGCGTGGTATGCGACAGGCGTCGACTTTGGGACACCAACAATCGCGCGCGCCGGCGCGTCAGCAACCAGCGACGATGGACGCGCCAAAGTTGATGGAAGCATTTAAGCATATGGCAGTTCAAATTCAACCACCGCATGCGCATGGTAAAAAGAATTCGAGGGATTCGAGGGATTCGAGGGATTCGACAGATTCGACGGATGAGGAAGTCGTTGCACACTTGCAGAACTTGCGTGCGGAGATGGCGACGACGGTAAACAGAACCGTATCTGTGCCAAATCTCCTGTTCGAAATCAACATGGGCCTTGTCGACATACAGAGCGCAAATATGGATCCCAAAACAGGCGCTTTAGGGCGCATTAAATTTGCACCAGGTGGTCCAATGCCTCCGCCAGAATTGGCTAAGCGCGGCGTCACCAAGCGAGAGTGGAGCGAATGCGTCGATTTATTATGGTCATCGCTAGAGAAAAACCCGTTCTATGCCAATCCAGCAATGGAGTGTATCGCATGCTGCTGCCCATTCGGACCGGTGACATTCGCCTTCAACCACATCAACCCGATTTGCTGGTGTTTATATTGTCCGTTTATTATCTCAAAAGGTCAAGCCGTGAAGAAGATGAATGAAAACATCCTCTCCTCGCGCGGCGTCGTTGCGATGGTTCTAGCCTCGGGAAACGTGAAATTTTTCGCCCAAGCGCGCAATGTAGTATAATTTGTAATAATTTCAAGTTTATTTACATATTCCAAGTGCGCACGCGCGTGCGCACACAACATGTACAGCCGCACGAAGACGCCTTTAAATATTCCTCGCGCAGCAATGATACATTCACGCCAGTCACGGTTCATGACTCAAGTTAAGAAGGGGTGTGTCTGGTGGCGTCATTTCGCGCGCGACGTCACGCGTTTTCAACGTGACTACCGCGCTATAACGCGCCATGCACGCCGCGACGAGATGCGCGACGACGCCATCGTTGGGCGGGAATCGTAGCGCGGTACGCATCAAGTCGGTTGAACGACCCATGCACCGATCGACGTCATCGTCGACGTCGCGTGCCGCGAAGGGATGGATTCAAACCTCAAGAGCGCACGCGACGACCGCTGGAAGAACGGCGACAACGCTGGTGAAGACGAGCGCGGTCACGCCTGATGATGAGTTCGCTGTTGATTATTCAGACGCTGTGCAAGGGTATAGCGAAGAGGAAATGAACGCCGGCTCGACGACGTTAGGGGGTGAGAGCGAACCGCAAGATGTGGGACGAGCGGCGAGGTACATGCGAGAGCTCATCAAAAATCAAGTTAACGCAAATCATTTAGCGCGTGCGGGGTCGATAACGGATTCGAGTGTGTTGCGCCGCAAAGGACGATTGAAAGAGCAGGACGCGCTGATTGAGTTTATTGTGGAGTTGCATGAAACGCACACCACAGAGGAGGTTTTCACCAAGGTGGAACGTTGGATTGATGAGGTGCTGGAATTGCCCAAAGAAAAGAAAAAATTTAGTCGATTGTCGCGCATGGTTCCTGCAGTTGGGTTTTTCTTCCACCGCTTACCGTTGCTGAAGGCATTACGAGAATACGACGAGTTTTCTTCTCTATCAAAGCGCAGATACGTGCTGCCAAACTTTGCGGAGGTCCGGCACATTTTGAACATTGCGCAAGTGCACGCGTCGAGTAAGGATGTGAGACTCGTAACTTTTGATGCGGATGGTACGTTATACGCGGATGGTATGCACTTCGAGGATGACAATAAGATGATTGATAAGATTATGCAGCTCATGGAGTTGGGCATTCATGTTGCAATCGTCACTGCGGCGGGTTATCCAGGTGAACCCTCTAGATTTGAGGGACGTTTGAAAGGTTTGGTTGATGCATTCAAAGCGCAAGCTTTACCAAAAGAGGTTCGCGATCGATTTCACGTCATGGGTGGCGAGTGTAACTATCTTTTGCGAGTGAACGATGACTACCGGTTGGAATTCGTTCCAGCGCAGGAGTGGCACACTGATCAGATGTATGATTGGAGAGAAAATAAGGAAGTGGCGTCTTTTTTGGATCGGGCAGAAGAATTTCTTACGTCGTATGCCAAGCATTTAGGGGTTGAAGTCGACGTTTTACGAAAGGAATATGCCGTTGGAGTGTTACCGAAGAGTGACACTATTTATGAAAACTTAGAAGAGATGGCGCTTGCGTGTCAGGCTGAGCTCAGTGACGCCAGCATTCCGTTCTGCGCCTTCAACGGTGGTAATGATGTCTTTGTTGACGTAGGTAACAAGCACATCGGATTGCAAGCTCTCATGCGTTATTTGGACATCGATGGGTCGCAAACATTGCACGTCGGCGACCGCTTCACCCTTACTGGTAATGACGCTAAAGTGAGAGAGGCTGCGTCCATTCTTTGGGTTGCGAGTCCGGATGAGACCACTTTCTTCATGCGATTGCTTTATCGCGACATCTTAAACGCGCGGATCCTTTAAGTTAGGAATACTACAGATGTTATTGTACAAATACTACCACAACCAGCTTACAAAACACCGTAAGAACTTGATTTATTTTTTTGACGCACTCGCAAGTGCCTTTTTCGTCATCTCGATCTCGTTCACCAAGAACTCTACGCGTCGCTCGAGCGTTGTGAGCTCGTTTGTGAGAATCTTTGATTTTGATTCCCAATACATCACTTCATCGACAGCACCCATACCGAATGCTCTGTTCAAGATAACACCGAAAAGCGTCTTGGCCATGACTGACAAAACGGCGTGTGCGAGTACGACAAGCAGAAGAAGTGCCAGCATTCTTGAACCTCTTCTGCAGTACACGCACGTTATGCGCCATGGCGAGGCACCTTTTAAGTCTACATTTGTGTCTGCGGTGTTTGCTTCCACGAAATTCTTCAATGGCTTGAGCATATTCCAAATTACGTCCTTGGACGCATCAGGAATGTCAAGCTTCGAAATATCTACAACTTCTTCAGGCACTTTCTTACGAGACGCTTGTTTCTTTAGCGATGGATTAAGATGATCATGAAGCAGTTCGATCATCTTAGCGAACACGACTTTGCTCTCGTCAATAACACTACTTACGATCAAGCTCTTCATCATCGTTGATTTGCTGAATTTCACCTCAGTCCCAGCCCAAATGGAGCACTTCTTATCAGGCAACTGACGACACAACCAACGCGACTCTACTCGAAAATAATCACCATACGGGATATCTGTTTGAACTTGTGAAGTGTTGATCACGAGTTTTGAGTCCGAATAGTACTTATATCGCTGTGTTTGATGGCAACGTGTTGAACTTGGGCCAAAAGTCTGACGCACGGGGACGGTGAAGTGCATTTCTCGCACGCATCCCACGCTCTCAGTCTTGCTCTTCTTCATTTTCATCCAGTTAGATATTGTCACTTCAGTCTGTTCAAGCGCCTCGGAAACCTTTATTTGCAGAGCGTCGCGAGATTTATTTGACCAGAGAGCGGCAAAGAATTCCTCTACCGTACAATCCATGGTGCAATTTTGCAGTTCTATCAACGTCAAAGTGCCTTCGTGCTCTGGCATTTTTGACGGTATCATCATCAAGACATCGCCATAATCTTTTGGAGAATCATCTTCGTCAATATCGATATCCTCTCCTTCTTCATCGTCATCATCGCCGTTGTCAGCCGAAGGAGACTTGAAGACATCGTCAACATCCTCGTCTGACTTGACCTTTGGCGAGCCCTTTGACGTCTTGATGTGCTGACCGTTATTAACTGAAAACAATTTACCGTACGTCGATTTCTTCTGCCACTGGTCGGTGACTAACCGAAACGTTCGATCGGGGAACACAAATGACGTGAAAAAATCCGTCTTACCATCCCACGTGATTTCAATTGCATTTGGAATCAATAGCGCCGTTTTCGCCTTGTTGATGAGTGTGATTCGATTAAACGGAATACACCTCGTCTTGATGTATCCAAATACATTACTATGAAAACAAATGAAGTTTTCAAATACATACATTTTCCCTTGCAACAAGATCTTCTTATGCATAGCACACATGTAGTCCACCAAAAGCGTCTCCTCTTGCGGAATCCCAAACAACTCTCTCAACCGTCTCTGCGCCGGTGTACGCGGCGGCGTCATCGCCTTAGCGCCATCCTCAACGCCATTCGCCGACGACGATATCGGTGTCTTGATCACCGCCGTATGCGAACGCTGGATCAACTGTCGTCGTCGCGACTCGTCATCATCGTCGCTTTCATCATCGCTCTCGAATTGCCACGACGCCTCGTCGCCAATCTCGTGGTCGCCAATCTCGTCGTCGCCCACCGACGACGATCGCCCGAATGTCTCACGCGCGAGCATTTCGTCCAGCGATGAGTGCGCGTTGAGTTCACGCTCGCGATCGTCGTCCACCATGGCGGCGCGTGGTACACTGCGGTGCATAATGCGCCGCGCATTCGTGTTTTGTTCCCCGACACGCGCGAGGGCGACGTCGTCGTCATACGACCACACGTTGGTGACGATGACGACGATCGCGGGCGGGATGACGACGATCGCGGGCGCGGGTGCGGTGAAGGCGCGCGAAAGAGTCGCCCTCGGTGCGGTGTCGAGGCGAAAATCCGACCGTCGACGAGGACGGAGCGGCGGTGACGACGATAGAGAAAACCAAGTGTTGCCAGACGTCGTGAAGGTTGACGACGCGCTGAAGACGGTGACGACGATGGATGTGAGTCGAGAACAAGTATTAGCGTCGTGCGCGTCGACGTCGCTCGCGATGCTCGGTGTTGGGTACGGCATGCGCTTGGGTGCGCGCGCGATACCTGTCGAAGCAATGGGTGGGGATTTCTCGAGCGCGTTGCCACTGGTGAGCGACGACGTCAAAACGATGATTATAGGCGCGATTGGTGCGGCGACGGTGGTGACAATAGCACGTATAGTTTTATTACAAGTGTGGGAGGAGTTCGCGGCGTCGACTGATCGATCAAACGCGCAGGTCTTGGGGGTTTTAGATGGACCTTTGGATATCGCGCAAGTCGCGGCGTTGCCGGCGTTGGGTGAGGAAATGTTGTTTCGTGGCGCGGTGTTGCCATTGATTGGGGGAGTTCCAGGCGTTGTGGTGTCTTCGGTAGTGTTTGGGGCGCTACACATTGGCGGAGGACGTAGTGCGGCGTTTGGGGTGTGGGCGAGCGCGGTGGGTGCGTGTTACGGCGCCACGGCGTTGTACACTGGAAGTGTCGCCGCGCCAGCGGCGGCGCATGCCATAGCAAACATTGCGTCGGCGGTGTATTGGAACGCAACGCGTGCGGATAAAGTAGTAGCTTCAGCGAGCGAACTCGAAGAAAAGTAGCAGTGAGTGTGCATGCAATTAGAAACAAATGAAAATTCTTCGTTACACAAATGAATGTTTTTTCAGTCGGCGTGGGGACGCCGCGCGGCGGCGTTCCTCCCACCGCTATACATCTGCCTCGTTTCCTTCAACACGTGGCGAACGATGACCATATCGGCTACGAAAATGGCAATCATCCCCGCACTCACGGGCACCGACAGCGTGAGGAACAAAATCGCCACGTTGCTCAGTTTTAAGTCTTCGTGCAAGTACGCGTGCGCCTTACCTCCGACTTCGGGAATGGCGTACAGTCCACGTAAAACTTTCGAGAACCACACGGCGTGGAAGAAAGACCGAGATTTGAATTTTCTATGGTCCTTGCGTGCGAACGCCACGAGCGCTTCGAACGAACGATCACTACTTTCGTACTCGTACAGCTTTCCTTGCTTGAACAACGCGATGGTCGGGTACCCTTTCACGCCGATACGTTTCACTAACAATCGATTCTTCGGCCCATCAATCTTCCCAACGTACACCTCTCCTTCTAACTCTCGTGCGACTTCATTCCACGTCGTCGTCATCGCTCGGCAATGCTTACACCACTCGGCGTACACCTTGACGAGCACCGGCGCGCCCTTGCCCACGTACTCATCAAAATTCACCTCCCCGAGGGCCAAGACTTCACCATCTGGTCCGTGTGCGTCGTACTCGTGACGATTCACCGACGACGACGACGACGACGACGACGCAACCGCACTCGCACCCACCCCGCGCGCGCAGCACCCACCACACACCGCGAGCACCGCCACGCACGCCACCACCGCGCGCGCCCCGCGCAACCACCACCACCGCGCCTCGACGCCGCGCGCGCGGCGCCGGTCGCGGTCGCGCGCACGCCCACCACCACCATCACCACCCATCGTCCAAAGTCCAAAGTCCAAAGTCCAAAGTCCAAAGTCCAAAGTCCTCGTTTTCGTCGCACGCCGTGCGGTGCAGTCGCACCCAGTCGTCGTCGTCGGTCGCGGTCGCGGGCGTTGGACGATTCCACATGTCCGAACATCCACACACACACCCCCATGCCATCCATCCACGCATCGCCCGCCCGGGCTCCGACGGTTCGATGGGGTAAATCAATGAAAATATCCACCCCCGACGCCGCCCGTGCGGATGGCGCACGGCACGGCACAGGGCACGGCACAGGGCACGCACGGCGCAGGGGACACACGCGATGGCGTGCGTGCCCTGATCATGACTGGTCAATCGACCACACCACGACGGCACACACACACACACAAATATCCCCCACATGTCCGACCGAGCCCATATCACCAAAAAGCGCCTGATCCAGTGCGAATCCATATCCCAAAACTATCTCTCTATCCTCGATGTGAGATGGATGTGAGGATGTAATGGGTTGGGCACTTTTTGGTGATATAAACACAGTGTATGGTCGTATGGGTATGTATACTATGAGGTTTGGACACCCCCAGGGTTTATGTGGATGTGGATATTTTCTGACGTCACCGTCGGAAAAAAAACGCGCGCGCGGCTGCGGGCCGACGTGGCGTGGCGTGCATGGGCTGTCGAACGCCCATCGGGCGACAGTGTACGACGCGTAGCACGGACGACCACGCGTAGCACGCCGGTTGTGTGTTGACGAACACGAACGTTCGAGTGTTCCATACATACATACGCACGCACGCACGTCGTCATCAGCGTATACGACGCACGCGCGCTCGATCGGAAAGGCTCGAGTGTGAGATATCCCAACCGAACCGCGCGCGCAATTTCGTGGTATTTGTACGCGTGTGTTTACGAACGCGACACGACGGTGAACGAACGCGAGTGGTTCCAGGATGAATAATATTAAGACGACGATGCCTGCCGCGCACGTGTCTGGGTCGAACACCACGTCCAACACCGTCGTCGTCGCGCACGCGTCGCACGCGGGTGGGTACGGAAATGGCGCGAAGTCAGCCACGCCGCCGCAATCGCATGCGACGAGCGCGAGCGACCGCGATCGCACCGAGCGCAAGAAGGGTACGTATGCGTGATTGATAAAGATATGATTTCTGTCGTCCGCGGTGGTGGTGCGGCGGTCGTCGCGACGGCGCTGACGGCGAGGGTGACGACGCGCACGCCGCCAAATTCGCGTCGTCGGCGGTCGCGTCGCGCGCGATAAATCAATATTCAAGCCATATTGTAGATATTTTTTTTAGATTTTTTGGGCGCGGGCGCGTTGACTGACTGGGGCGTGTGTTGACTTTTTCACAGGCGTGGCGTGGACGGAGGAGGAACACAAATCCTTCTTGATTGGATTACAAAAGCTTGGTAAGGGCGATTGGAGAGGCATATCGAGACATTTTGTGCAAACACGCACGCCCACGCAAGTGGCGTCGCACGCGCAAAAGTACTTTATTCGCCAAACCAACGTGAGCAAGCGCAAGCGACGACACTCGTTGTTTGATCTCGTGGCGTCGCCGAATGAGCAGGGTGAGGATGGAGTGGTGAGAACATCGATGGCGACAACAACGGCGACTAAGACAAAGTCGACGCATAATAACAATTCGTCTGCGGCGCGAGTGAATCACAATGCAGCCAAGCAAACCGCAGCGGCGGCGGCAAAGCAACAAGCGCAAGTGGCGGTGGCGTGCGAGAGCGCATTGACCGCATCTTTATCCAACTTGGCGGATTTGGCGTCTCGCGAACCTCACTATGTGGCGTCTACGCACCACTATGGTATCAATAGCACTAGTAAGAGTGACGCGGTGAAAGGTGAAGAAGATGCGCACAGACCGCTGCCCACGGGGATGGATTACGCGCCATTTGGCGCGTCACCTCCTGGTGGATTCTGTCCGTCTATGTTTGATGCTTACAACCAAGCCATGACGCAATACATGTCGCAATTACAAGCTCTTGCGGCGCAGCAAGGCGATGGTCAAAGTCACCTGAATCAAATCAATCAAATGAATCAGTTGGCTTGGATGGCGCAACAAAATTTGGCCTACCAAATGGCGGCGCAATCCTTTGCATCCAATGCGCGCAACCAACAGATGGCTCAAATGACGTTTTGCCGCCCAACAGCGATGTATGCCGCCAAAGCGTCTGCTGAAAGAAAAGCTGCCAGTGGTGGTGCTTAAACACTCGCACTCGTGACTGGAGCGAGAATCAAGAACGTCGAACAACGTTTCCCAAGAAAAAATATGTACAAAAATTGCAATCTTTACAAAGGTTGCGCCAATTTTGTAAGGCGGGCCCACATGGCCTCGTCGCTTTTGTTGATTTACGTATAAAACTGTCTCATGTTGTTGTATGATTAATCCGGTGCATCCATGGAAACGTGGAGAAACTGCCAACAGCTTTGTAATTTTCCATACTTAATACCGCACGCGAAACAGACGACGACGCCAACCATGTGGACACTGCACACTTCGACGCCTATACATGCGGGCACCCACCACCATGTCCACACGCAAACGTAAGGTGAATAAACACGAAACCAAAGCAATTTTATGCGAATTCCGCGCGCTCTTGAAACGCGCACGCGATGTCAATGACGACCTCATCGACGCTGTCGAGCTCTTGGACGAGGACATGTTGCAGACGTTTCGCATCGAGATGTCAAAGTTTGGATCGACGATCGATGGGCAGGCGATCGAGCGAGACTTGCGCGAGCTGAAACATCGACATGGTGTCGGTCACATCACGCTCGAGGTTATTTTTCGCGAGTCATTCCCAAGCGAACCTCCTTTCATTCGCGTCGTATCTCCGCGCATGAAGTGGTACACGGGACACGTCACGGCTGGTGGATCTATCTGTCTCAAGTCTCTCGTGAACGGTATTCACGGAGGATGGGATCCGAACTACACAATTGAGGGAATGATTGAGATGATCAAATTGAATTTTGTCTATGCCGAGCGTGTGTTCGTGCGCACGATGACGGGCCCCGGAGGCATGGCTGGGCCGCTTCGCGTGGACATGGACAATGAGTTCAACTATGACGTCATGCAGGAATATTCGTTATGGGCGGCCGAAAGCGCATTCTATCGCACTGTTGAAAATCATCGAAAGAATGGATGGTGATTTAATTGATTCACTTGCTAAATGCACTCCACGCATCGTTGATAGCTTGGGATACTCCCTGTACGCGAGCGGTGACGCGCTCGGCGTCTTCTGGATGCACTTTGCTGGAGAATTTCGCGGCGAACTTATCTGGGTGCCAACGTAATGATGCTTTTCTGAAAGCTCTTTTGTACGCCATCGCGGCGTCGTACTTTGAATTTGACGTACTCGCGACTTTCCTGCGTTCAATGGCCGCCATTTGCGTGAGTACTTCCTTGTCATCCGGAGGCCACGGCACGTCAGATTCGCGCACCCACGGCGCGACGTCAGCCTCGTCGTCCACGCGCTTTTCGAAACTCAGCCAACTGGATTCATGATTTGACCATACATGTAACGATACATATGCATCATCATCATCGAGTTGTGCATCGAGCGCGGCCGCCATAGCCGCCGCCGCGCGCTCAGCCGCGCGTTCGGCTTCAACTTGACTGACGCTGTGCGCGTTATCAATCGCGTCGAGCTCAGTCAACCGTCTCTTAATATCCTCCATCTCCGCCGCAAACGCCGCTTTTATCTCTCGCTCTGCATGCATTCTTCTCAAACAATCAAACTGATCATACGCATCGCGTCTCATGCTCGCATTCCGCGCCATACGTTCTCGTCGACGAGCGCTTTCATTCAACGCCAAGAACGCCTCGCGTGACTCCTCATCCTCGCTCGACGACGTCTCACTCGACGACGACGACGACGACGCATCATCCTCATCGCCACCGCCACCATCCCGTCGCAGTCGTCGTCGTAATGGATTATAATGTCTTCCCATGTCACATACCGCCGTCGTATGTCGTCCCTGCGACGCGACAAACACACGAAACGCGGCCAAAGTAACGCCAAAAAAACATAACCGACGTTTGAAAAAGCAAAATCCGTCATGGTGCGATCCATGGGTCCGCGGGCGCTCGCGGTCGGGTCGACACACGCACGCGCGACGACGACAACGGCGGCGACGACGACGACGACGACGACGAGGGGTGCGAAGGGTGAGATATGGATGGTACGTACGCCATACGTACGCCCTCGAGAGATGGGCGAGAGATGACGACGACGGCGGCAGCGGCGGTGCGGGTACCACCTGGGTTCGTGCCACGCGCCGAGCAAAACCGTGCGACGACGACGACGACGTCTTCAGCGCAGCAACAACGCGCGGCGACGGTGGCGACAAGACGTGCGATAGATGCTGAAGCGCTCGCGCGCGAGCACTCAAAGTTTAGGCTTCATAAGGCGTTCCAATTCGCCCAAAGTCAGCTGAGCGGCATCGGCATGATGGCGTTCATGATGTGGATGAGCGGGAACTCGGTGCAAGTGTTTAGCATTATGGCGACCTTTGGAGGTATAGCGCAGACGACAAAGGCGATATTAAACTCCAAGGCGACGTTTGAGAGATTCGCAGACAAGTATACCGATGTGACGGTGCCTAGGATGATGTTTTGTTCCATACAGGTCGTCGGGTTGAGCTTGGCGCTCAACAAACTCAACGCGATGGGTTTGCTTCCGACGCACGCGAGCGACTGGGTGAGCGGACTCGCGCCACCGCGAGCGATTGAACGTGCGTACGGAGGGACGGAATTGTAATTTTCATGTATAATTGTAGAATTCATCATTCGCCGTAGTACGAGGGCAAAGAATTTAAAGTTGTCAGCGACTTTCGTCTGGTGCATTTTAAAAAAAACTGAAGTAATCTTGATGAAAAGCTCGTGTTTACTCGTCACTTGTAGTCGCGCGATGTCAAGCTTGCTCAGTGCGCGCCTCGCGCAAGAGCGTAAAGACTGGCGCAAAGATCATCCGCATGGTTTTATCGCTAAACCGCTCGTGCAAAAAGACAAGAATGGGGACAGTGTGACTGACATGACGGTATGGAACTGTTCCATTCCCGGCAAGGCGGGGACGGCGTGGGAAGGCGGGGCATACCCGATAACGTTGACGTTTGGCAAAGACTACCCAGCGAAACCACCGAGAGTGGCATTTCCACCAGGTTTTTTCCATCCCAACGTGTACCCGACGGGTAAGGTGTGCTTATCCATCCTCAACGAGGAAAAGGGCTGGAAACCGTCGGTGTCGATCAAGCAAATCTTGGTGGGCGTACAAGAGTTGTTGGATGCGCCAAACTTATCTGATCCAGCGCAGCAGGAAGCGTACGATAAATTGAGACGATCTAAGGCGGATTACTTGCGTATAGTCAAGGAACAGGCGAAAAAGTATGGGGCAAACGCGGTAGGTAGTGACGACGTCATCGTGCTTTAAGTTGCAGCGTCTTAGTAGAAGAAATAGAAAGGCCGAACGCGAGGAGACTAGATTTACGTATCTAAGATTACTTGCTAATGTGTGTGAGGCTATGTGTAACTAGAATGATAGCTTTTAATGGAGACTGTAAACGAAGTCTTGCGTATGTTTTCGTTCTCAACTGCGAAATTTTGGTCGCTCTGGAAGCGCCGAACCGTCAACTGTTCGAGTGAATTCGAACAGTACCGAGGGTGATCTATAGATGCGAATGAGCAACCAATATAGACGTTCTTCAAGTATGAAATCACCGACTTGACGCGCTCTGTAGATATCACTGCACAGCGAAATCAACCGATGCGTTGATGGCAAGTCAACATGTGGTATGTTGACAACGAGATTGTTTGTGAAACCTCTCACGATAGACGCCAAAGTCAAAATGTAGACAACGTACACGCCTGTCAAACCACCAACAAATTGACTGAACGTAGCAAAGACGCCCGTCGGGACTTCGGAGGAAATCAGAACGATCTCTGGACCATTCTCGAAGTTGGAGCATGGTTTAAACCAATCGAGTTCGCCACGTTTATCAACGACAGAGCGCCCTTGTTGCACGTACGTTCCACAGTCGACAGACCACCAAGGCGACGTGCTGTTGAAATTATTAAGAGATACCGAGCAACTTATGCTCTGATCGCTTGCGTACCTTGGCACGGGATGACCTTTGCCATGTAAGTGCCAGACACGCGGGTAGATGTTTTCCAAAAATACGTTTTGTTGTTCACCATCCAAAACACGAAGTAAAGCCGCCGCCTCCTCTTCGTTGAATGTGTACGTCACTGCTTTAGAATAAAGCACTGGATTATCCACTGGCAAGTACCGTTTAAATGTCCAACCTGTGTTGAGCGTTGCACCATTCGCGAGTGACTTCTTCATCGCTGCCACTGAAGGCGGTGGCAAAGTCCACAACGAATCGCTGTCTTGCGCCAGGCACACTTCTTGGACTTGACCAGGCTTATTTATCAATGGTCGAGGCGCGTCAGTGTGGAGAGCAGTCCACGAGACCGTCTCTATCGTCTTTCTCAAACCACCATCAAAAATTGGATACGTAAACATGTGTTCGGCGCCAACCAAGCTCATGTTGAATCGAACATCGTACACTGGATTGATATCTACTTGAGGATTCGACGTGCTGAACACGAAAAATGGCCCAACTAATAAGCTGAAGATTATCAAAAACAATCCTCCACCCTCCAAGAAAACTTTCTTCCACCATGGCTGTGGCGCACCAAACGGATGCAACTTGCGGTATGTATTGTTGCGCACGTTGATTCTGAATAAATCTCGAGAAATGTTCTCCACCTTCAGCCAGTCATACAAATCCAAAGCGCTATCTGTACATGCGTACTCAAGTAGTACGCGTAACTCATACATGAACGGTATAGAAAAGTATGCCATGAAGGCACCAAAGGACAAAATGTCAGAACGCTGAAAAATCACACTATTGATCATGACTTCTTTAGGATATCCAGATCGGATTTGCCGAGCACCGAGTGTGAACGAAATTGATTTTAGTAAGAAGAACATTTGAATGTATGAGTGATGCGTCGTTGCAGGTTTGTGGAAAATCATGAGCAAATAACCCATGAAACCAGCAAACGTGAGGTAATGATAAAATACCTTGGCCGTCTTGGCCTTCTTCATGTAAATGACGCCATCGATTACGATGAGGACCAAACAAATGAAGACCGTGAAGACGTAATCAATTTTGAACAATCCTTGGTAGTACGTTTCCACTAACGCTTCAGGGTCTGAATCCACCGAACTTTGATAAAAAACTGCAACAAAGAACGTTGACAAAATGTCAAAACAAAGCGAAGCAGTGTAAAAGTCTTGTCCCTCTTGATTGAAAGCACGAACAGAAGTCACATCGGGCAACTGCGGTGCGCCTTCATTAGAATTACCAGCTGCTTGTCTCAGTTGCAACTTTTTTAATGCTTCACCAGCCTCTTCGCCGGGACAGAAAATGGACACAGGTGAGACGACTCTAAACACCGCAGACCGGTGGCCCGGGTTCTCTAGCACGCCTTTTGGATCAGCTTGCACGAATTCCAAGGTGTAAAACGATGTAGAATTATCACCGTCGACGCGCATTTGATGCGCGACCAAAGCTTGATTGATGTCTGACGTGAACAAATCCCAATCAGGTACATCTGTCTTGTCTGATAGAATGGACAACGCTACAAACGACGGCCCATATTCAGCTTCTGGAGTGAGCATGCGTTGAAAGAACATTTCAATCTCCTCAACAGCAGTAGACTGTACTTGAACGTGTAGTGGTGACGCTCGAGCATCCTGACTCCAGTCAAACTTATCATCCGACTCAGGAAATTGAAGCTGACGGAATCTCGATAGCATAGTGAAATTTGATGGACGAGTAAAAAGAATATCTCCATCCAAATCTTCTCGTTGATTTTCCATGCGCTCACTCTCGCGAATGGCATCTTCTTGAGCGTTATAATGCATCAAGATGGCAATGTAAGCTAAGAAAGTTCCGACCATTGACGGTATAAATGCAACGTTTGACTCTGGAACACTAAACAAAGCGCTTTCGAGACTGCACATGCTCCAACCTGTGCAAGCCAATGAGCACGGAATAGCCAACGTGTACGTGCCAATAAGTAATACTTCCGTGTAGAATAAAATTGCGCGCCAAAATCCGATTGATGCTTTCGGGTATGCGATCAAAGCGTAAGCTATGATCGATGCCGGGAATACAGCGGTAACGCCGGTAAAGTCAATTGCAAAAGCCAGAATCATGAAAAAATAGCACATGGAATGACGAGGCGCGGTAAGCCAGGGCCAAGCTTTCAAACTTGCACCAAAAAGCAAACCAATAGTTGAGCTTTGATCCATGAGCCAAGTTTGGAGTAATGTGGACAAGCTTTCTTCTTCTGACTCTACCACACGTGAGTGCTTCCGTTGTTCGTGATCTTCTTGTTCTGATACTTCTTCACCTTTCCCCGTGTCTTCGTAGGTGGCGTTCTCATCGTGAACCACGAAATCTTCGTTCTCATCCATGAATAAGTCCGCATCGGATGTTTCAGGTCGTCTTCTCCGAAGTGTCTCACCTTGAGGCTTTCGATCACCATTTGTCCTGCGAGGCTCATCTCGACGACTTTCAAGCGCGAGAACTTCTTGAGATAACTGAGTGATTTCATTTCTCACTTTTTCGACTCGCTTATGACGCTCATCCTGCTCACCTAGTGCACTTAAGCACCTCGCAAGGGTATTACGAATCCATGCATGCGTTAAAACGTCGTTGTAGGCTTGTTCTAAATCATGCGATTTACGCCGCATCACCAACGCTTGCTCGTACATCGGGTGACTGACGATATTTTTCAGCGTATGCAAGATGGCAAAAATCGTCAAGTCTGCCGTGAGCTGCCCAGGAGCCCAGCCGAGGACGGTGTGAAGCTTGTAAAATCCGATAGCATGCAGAACAGAACAGTAATCATCATCAAGACTGACGTACCAATCACCAAGTAATCCTTCAAGAGGCGCTTGATACAACAGTACGGCACCGATGATGCAGATGTTGTAAAACTGCAAAATCTTGAGTGAAATGCCTTCATATTGTACGAGCGAATCTCGGGAACGCAAAAAGTAAAAAGAAAGTATCAAGTAGCCAATGTGTAACAAGTCTCTCGAGCACGTTCCGAATATGATGACCAGTAATAAAGCCCATTCGACTGAGTACCTGAGATAAAAGTAACGCAGCCATTCTAACACCGTCCACATTGAACTTGCATCCCAAGTTAAAGGGGCAAAAATGATATCAAAGTACGACGCTTCTTCGGTTCTTGCGGGCAAAAGAGCAATTTGGGTTGGGGTCTGTCTTGGAATCATACCCATAATCAGCTCGGCGACAGTTTCGTCATCTAATGATGTGGTGTCGGCTTGAGCGGCATCGACGGTCATCCTTGCTCGTTCTTCCAACGACACCAAGATCGCGTCCATTCTGAGCTGACAAGCCGAGATGAAGAAAGCAATGAAATAGCCTAATATCATCTGCTTGCTGCACGGAAGAACTGCGAGCCACTGTCTCGTTTCACTATCAAGGTGAGACTTTGGATCAACATCCGCGAGAAGAGAACGCATCGATGGCGACGGTGGTGGGATGCCACCATCAATAGACGCGCGAACGATATCTATGGACACAACATATTGCCACAAGACAACTAGTGCACATATTCCCGTGGTAAATCGCCACAGCATTAAACGATCTCTAGGTGACTTGGCAATTCTCGTGTTCAACAAACTCCATGTCAAACCCAAGTACACAAGTGACAAAATATTTGTCGCCGCTATGCCAACAATTGCAAATGCAACGTACAGCGCACCAGGCATGAGATTTGCGAGTAATCCCTCGAGTAACTCGGGCGCTATTGAAAATAACATCGAGATTTGACCAAAGTTAGTTCGCGCTTTCTCCTTCACGCGTCGTGTCAGTTCTCGACGAGCGCCGTCGCTTGATGCTTCGTGTTTATCTTGGATTTGAGGATCACTGTCATAGCCGGACGATTCAGACGCAGTGTCTCCTTGATCTTCGTCCATTTCAATATCTTGCTCAACGAGATTGGCCTTACGTTTCATAAGAATGGCGCGCGTATCTCTTTGAGGCCAAAATAAATGGCAAGGTTCCGGAGAACACCCTGATTTCAGCGCTGGTGGAAGCTTACTCAACCAAAATCTGGTCACCTTTGATAGTTCAACGGCACAAATAACAAGTATTGGGTAGCGTAGCATAGGTTCGTTATCGGGCCAAAAATTTGCAGTCGGGACAGGCCACTTGTGTGCGCCAATGAAAGTCAATATACTCCAGCTATCTCGACTTTGCATCCATTCAATCTTGTAAGCGTAGTCGATGATTGCCGATATCAAGGCAACCGTGCCCACCATTTCCGCAGGACCTTCAGTAGTTTTAAGAGAAAGTGTTGCGGCTATGAGGGCTGACAACATCAGTAACCCTAATACATCTCTTCTTTCGATGCTAAATAGTATCGCAGTGAGGGCCACAGCCTTGTTTGCGTGAAGAATGATGAAGCGCTTGACGAGCGGGAAAAATCCAAGCTCCGTCACGGCCAATGGTAAACGTCTTCGTGCGGCGGGCATTTCAATGTTAGTAACAAGCCCAATTTGATAGAAATACGTCACAACCAAAAGAATGCTTGGACCCAACAATTCAGTCATGAGCTGATTTGGTGGTACATTCTGAGCTAAACCAACAGTGTCTTGAAGGAAGTGTTTTAAGTCATCCGTAAAGAGGAATATCTCATCCAATGGAAAGGCCCCGAATGCGTACCTGGCAGCCAAGTTGAATAAAGAGAACGTAAGAATTGCACGCCATCGTCGTGAAGAGCGATCGTCGTCAGAATGCCGTTTCACAAGTAATGTAACTCCAAGGAGCATGAGAAGCGCCAAGTTTATCAGGCTGCATTGTGAGGTCTCGATGGTCATCAGACCGACAGATATGACCAAGTATGAACCAAAACGCTTCACGATTTTGACACAAACTAACGACACCTCCAATACAATAGCCTTACCCAGAGCTACTAGGGCATTCAACTTTCCATCCCCATCCATCACCGCGTCAACGTCTTGTTCGGGCGCGAGCGCATCTAAAACTTTCTGTAAATACAAAACAATACAAATAACCATAAGGATGCAAGCCAATGGCCCGGATGTATGGATTGAACCTGAATGTTCGAGACCCAAAACTCGAAGCGTGCTCTCCCACTCGGGACGGTCAACATCAAAAACATTCAGATGCTCGTTCATTGCCCAGAGATACAAGACGGCGATTGAACCAGAAAGAATTTGCCCAGTGAGATGTAGAATTATGCGGTCCCCGGGCTTGATGATGTTGAACAAAAACGCGACTAACAAAGCAGCATGAAGTAAATCAGCCTTCGAAAGGGCGACAATCCAAAGTGCGAATGGTACCAAAAGATGCGATATTAACTGCACCAGTGGTCTATCCCACATCGAATTCTGTGTACTGTACGATGTGTTATGATCGAGTTCGAGATCATCCAAAGGGAAAAATTCTACCATATCGCCATCTAGAATATTTCCTTCGAGAACCTCATCCGTTGGAGTGTTCTTCGCGTGTGTAGTGAGCCAACCAACAAAACAAAGAGACGCTACCAAAGTGCCCATGTAGCAAGCGTTTATCCCGGACTGCTCGCCATTGTGTGCGGGGATAGCACCAAAGATCTCTAAAAGCAACAGCAACTTATCATTCATTGATGACATCATAGCTGGCGGAATACAAAGTAGTACGTACTCGCATACACACCAAACTGTGAGATAAGTAAAAATCAATGGCCCATAAATGCTAGCGAACGCAGCGTGCTTCACTGGACGCACAATGAGAAACAACCCAAGTAGCAGCATGGGATACGCCACAATATTCACTACGAACAACGACGCGATGAGCATTGAGAAGCCCACTAAAATCCCACCAAATCTCGCAAGCAACCGCGCCACTATTGTCACCTTGATTTCCTCATTTTGAGCAACAAAGTCTGATGTCTCTCCTTCTATCAAAGGTTGTCTCAGATCGTCGTGTTTTTCACCTCGCACCGATGAGACGCGTCTATTACTATGTGATTCAACGGCGCAGAGTCCCATGAATACTCCACCAACTGCTAATATTTGACCCAAACGCAAAAGTCTAGATAACGGACCCTCGCTCTTGTCCATTGAATACAAACCCAAAAACTGCGCCGAAGATACTCTTGCAGCCTTCTGCAACTCAGGAAGCTGATACATGTAGATAGCTACAAAATGTATCGCGGTGTAGCATAAACACCCCATCGTCGCGCTCGACGGAAGGTTTAACAATTTTTCACTCGCCTTGTATAGACGCCCATTTCGGCTACGATACAACTCAGATATACAAAATGCGACGACGAACAGTAAGTACACCAACGATGGCAACGACGGCACTGTAACCGCAGCAAATGCTGCTGAGGCAACTGTCAATCTTAGCACGATAGTCGCCGAATACATCGCATCTGCGTCACTGACTGCGGCTCCGCCAAGTTCACCAGTGGAAGCACGGTGCGCATACAATTTCATGCCCGCCGTGATGGCAATACCAAAGTACGGCACAAAAAACAGTACATAATCGGTGATTCCATCTAAGCGTCCAAAGCCTAAATATCTCAGCATGCTCGCTTGCCAATCGTTATGTGGCCACGTAATCCCAAAACCAACGTACGCGCTCTGCGTTACGCAATTACCTAACAACACAAACATACAAAGCCCTAAAACCCCCCACCAGACATCTCTCTGCATGCGGCTAAGCGTATTCCCGCTATATCCTCCTCCATACACGCGTTCGATGGCAAACGCGATGAGAAATCCGAAACTCTGCAACGCGGACGAAAAAATAGTGTTAGTAAAGTTAGGCACTGTGCTTGCTGTGAACGCGCAGATTCAAGCTTGGAATATCGCGGCAATTCAAACACGCACCAGTATCGACGGTCTTTGTTCCGCAGCGTGTATGCACACCGCGAAGAGCAACATCGCACTCGACGCCATGCCTAAAAGATCGTTCGCCATCTTGTCACACACGTTATGATTACCACAAGTGGCTCAGCGAGCGCACGTGTATCGCGACGACAGCGACGAACGAAAAAAAGAAAGAAAGAAAACGCGTGCGTATGCGTTCTATCGTGCGCACGTCCTCGATTCTAACTCGTCGCCGTCCACGAGAATGCGTGTCGCTCGCGCAGCGAATTGTGTCGTCACAGCGCGCTGTGCGTTCTGCTCGCGTCAGCGTCCTCATCCGTGATGAGGACGATGTTGACGTTGACGAGGTCGTCACGAGGCATAGCGCAACCTAGAAGACGTCTCGATGTTAGTCGTGCGCGTGTGATGACGCATGCGGGACATGCGACGCATCGCGTGGGCGTCACGGTGCGCGACACGCGTTGCGGGACACCATTCGTCACCCAACCGAGGACGAGGACGGTGATGATGTCCATGGTGACGAGTCCAGAAGGTGTCATGGCTACTCTTACATCACTCGCCGTGGTTGGACAAGCGTTGGAAGATAACACGACGATTGGTGGACGCATGACTGGAGTAATTCTAACCATGGCTGCTGCGTGCGCGTTCTCAACGCTCAACGTCTTACCGATGACGAGTGTCGTGTACGACACCGTATGGTCGCTATTAATGCCTCTTGGGGTTGTTTTGGCGTTAATCAGCACCAAAATTCGCGGTATCGAAGCTGAGGATATAGATGTACTGAAGGCGTTTGGCGTGGGCGCGGTGGGGACAGTTATCGGCACGTGCGTCGCTTTCATGGCGTGTGGCAAGTTACTCGGCGAGTTTGGCTGGAAAATAGCAGGGAGTTTGTGCGCGAGCTACATTGGTGGGTCTATGAATTTTGCATCCACTGCACACGCGTTGGATATCGTTGGCTCCGGAGGACAGGGGTTATTAACAGCCGGTATGGCGGCGGATAACATCGCCATGTGCGCATATCTCTCAGTGTTGATGCTCATACCCGCAGTTGGTCCGAGTGACCCATGTGTAAACGGCATGCAGGAGTGTGAGATAGAATATCAGTCCACAAAAGCGTCGATTGCGTGCGCTATCGCAACATCTCTAATCGTACTTCGAGGATCACAGATGTTTGCCACGTTTGTCGGGCAGCCGAATCTAAGTCTAGGCTTCGCGTGCATCTTTGCGCCGTGCGTCGCTGTCGTTGCGCGGGGCATGTCAAAGCTGAGCGAAAGCGTTCCAGAGAATTTATGCAGTATTTTAAGCTTTGCTGGAGCACAAAATATCAGTGGGGCGCTGATGCTTGTGTTTTTTGCAACTCTTGGGGCGAATGCTGATTTGCGCACAATTGCCATCTCTGGTTTACCCATGGCATTGTTCATTACAATTCAGCTCGCCACGCAACTTGTATTCTCCTTATTAGTCGGACATGTCATGTTAAAATTGCCTTTGTGGGCGTGTATCATCAGTGCAAACTCCAATGTCGGAGGCCCGGCGACGGCGGCGGCGATGGCCGCCGCAAGAAGATGGGATAGAGCAGTCAATCCAGCCATACTAACTGGAACAATTGGGTACTCCATAGCGACTTTAATTGGCGTACAGGTTGGGAGACTCTTAGCTTTAGCGTAGCAATAGATTAGAATGCATGTATTTTAGCTATCTTATGAGATACAGTTGAACTAGTGGAACATTGTTTAAGCAAGAAGTGCCTGCGGTTGAGAGAGAGAGGACGTATTTTCTGTTTGCTGCGCCACTTCGCGCGCTTCAAGTTCTTTTGCGCCAACCTTGAACGCACCCGGATTGATTGCCACAGTCTTTGTCGCGTTATTTGTCTTGTACACGCCGACCAGTCTATCAGCGAGTTCGAACATATTGTTACGGAGAGAAATAATCACAAACTGCGCATTCTTTGTGCGTTCCTTGATGTAGTGGCCAACAATCGAAACATTTTTGAAATCCAACGCCGCATCGATTTCATCCATCACATACAACGGTGTGGGCTTGTAATGGTGCAGCGCAAACACTAATGCAAGAGAAGAGAGCGTCTTTTCACCACCGGATAAGTTGGCAATGTTCTTCCAGCTCTTCTTTGGCGGGCGCACGCTAAACACGATGCCTTCTGAGAAGGGATCAAGTGAATCAACAAGTTCAAGTTCGGCGTCACCACCAAGGGTAATCATTTGATACATCTCTTTTAGTTTAAGAGAAATGATATTGAACCCATCCATGAACTCATTGAGACGTTTTTGTCTCAATCTGTCGTACTCTTCACGCGTGCTGTCACGTTCTTCAGTCGCCGCGCTCAATTCTGCAACGCGCTCGGCGTATTCCTCAGCCTTCTTTGCGAACGCCTCGATAGATGACATGTCAGGTTTTGCAATCGCGAGCTCTTCTTCCAAGATTACAGCCTTTTCTTGCATCTCGTCTGTGGTGTGATCAGCGAGTTGTTCATCATTCAGAAGTTCTGGGAGCTCATCCTCGGCGTACAGAGCTGCACGCTCCTTTGTGACCTTCGTCAACTCCTTGTTCCAGTGCTTCTCTTTATCCTTGTTTTCTTTTTCCACAACAGAGAGATCATCCAACTTAGCTTGAATATCGACCTCAACTCCACGAATAGTACCAACAATCTTCATAATTTCATCGAGAACTTTGTTCGCCTCTGAGCATTCACTTGCCTTCGCATCAACGAGAGCACGAAGTTCACTTTGAGATTCCACGACAGCAGCGGCGCCGTCCTCGAGGTCCTTGAATTCACCCTTGATGCGTTCTATGTCAGCTTTGATTTTTTCAACTTCGGCTTGACCTTCTTCAACAGCCTTGGCGAGGCGAACAGTGGTCTTCTCATGCGACTTGGCCTTGGCGCGCTTTTCAGTCACAGCATCAGACGCTGCAGTAATACCGGTTGTGAGGTCCTTCACAATTGCCCGTTGCTTGCGTAAACCTTCGCCACCGACGTTGTTCATGGTTTCTTTCAACGCCTCTTCCTTCTTTTTCAAAGCAGCCGCACCAGCCATGACTTCATCGAGAACCACCTTGGCCTTCTCAACCTCCTTGTCAAGTCGCTCGAGTTCTGCAGCGTCATCCTTGCTCGCTTCATGCGCAGCTTCGAGTTCTCCAAGGCGTCCTGATAAGTCGGTCGCCTTAGACTCTGCTGCCGCATATTCAGCTTTCAATTTCGGAAGTGCGCGCTCAATTTTGTTCACAGCCGCTTCAGCGTCGCGAGCTTCTTGAAGAGCCTCGAGTGCAACCTTTCGCGAACGCTCATAGAGGACACCCGCCTTCTCAAGTTCCTTCTCAGCATTCTTGATTTCTTTCGCCACTTCAGCGGGATCTTCAAAAGTCGGTGCTTCGTTACCAATGCGCATTTTCCCACCTCTGGAGGGTTTGCCACCACCAGACATCGTACCACTCGTCTCAAATACCTGGCCTTGTAACGTGACAACACGGTGGCGCTTCTGCCCATATGCCAAGCGCGAGGCTTGCGAAATGTCTTCAGCTACGCACGTATCATGAAGTGCATGATAGAATGCGACTGCCAAACGCTCTTCCGCAGGTTTGATCAAATCGATCAATCTTGGCGCACCTTCAGGAATCGAAGGCTTTTGCTGAACCCGTTGCGCGTTGTGCGCTTGCCTCTCAAGAATTGTACAAGTCACGCGACCGAGATTGTTACGACGAAGATACTCCACCACTCGCTGAGCGTCAGAAGCAGTCTCGACAACAATATTATCCAAGGCGCCAGTCGACGAAGAAACGGCGATGTCGTATTTTTTGTCGATGGCACCAAGGTCTCCGAGACGACCGATGACGCCTCTGAGTGCACCGGCAGCTTGCGCATCAAGCAAAGCTTTCGCAATCGAGCCTGTGCTTTGCTCAATCTCGGCTGCGGTACGACGCTGCTCCAGTTTACCCCGAAGTTCGCGAGTCTCAGATTGCGCGGCGATTTCCTTCTCCTTGGCAGCAGCTTCAGCCGCCTGAGCCTTTTCAACGCGCATGCTTTCTTGTGCTAACGTCGCTTCTTCTTCGGAAATGGTCTTCTTAAGCTCCGTAGCCTTCTTGAGAGCGGTCGCTTGACCTTCACGAGCTGATTTCAAAGCTTTTTCGGCATCGGCATGCTTTTCGAGAAGCAAAGCTCGCTCTGCAGTGGCGACGTTGTATTCACCTTGCGCGTTGGCGAGCTTGCCTTCCCAAGGTTGCAATTCCTTTTGTACTTGATCAAGTTCAGCACCGATTTTCGCCATCTCGCCCTTTAAGCTGTCCAACAAAGCGTCTAAAGCAGCTTCTTCTTTCTCTTGACGCGCTTCAAGCTCGGCTTTTTTGGTCTCGAGAGCAGGAACAGCCTTGTCAATCTCGGCGCATTCGTCAGCCATTTGCTTTTGTTTTTCGACATCCTTGGCAAGCTTTGCTTCAATCTTCTTGACGTTCGCCTTCATGTGCTTCAAATCCTCTCGGTACTTGATATCTTTACGCTCAAATTCAGCGTAATCTTTCACACTTTGATCGAGCTCTGCTTGGACCTTGGTGAGTTCTCCAATGAGTTCCTTGTGCCGCGCCTCTTTTGCCTTCAACTCATCTTCGTGTTCAGAGTGCTTGGCGCGCTCTTCCTCGAGCTTCTCATTCAGCGCGTTCTTGTTCTCTTGAATCGTCGTCAGGTTGGCTTGAGTTTCCTTGATAAATAGCTGATACATGGTCGATCGAGTGGATAAGAGATCCTTTTCCTTTTCAATAAAGGCTTCAGCTTCCGCCTTGATGATAGCCAACGCGTCTTTTTCATCCTCAACCAATTTTAAGCGGTTCACCATCACATCACGCTGCTCGTTGAGCTCTTCCAACTTCTTACTCGCCGCCTCAATGGGTTCCACGTATTGTAACGTCCCGATAATATCTTCCAAGTACTCTAATAACCCTTCATCCCCAGGCGCCGCGCCCTTTGGCTTCATCATAGAAATTTGTTCAACTTCCCCCTGAAGGATTAAGAAACGATTGTTGTTCAAGTCTACGTCTTTCGCCTTCAACAGCGTTGTGACTTCGGTAAACGAGCTCGTCTTATCGTTGACAAAATATTTGCTCGAGTTGTTCCTGTACGCCTCGCGCGAGATGACGAAATCAGAGTTTGGCACAATATCGTATCCTTCCTCGTCGTCGACGTGGTCGACGATTTCGTGAAAGTGCACCTCCACTCGCGCAAACTCGAGGTTTCTGAAATCTGTCGAGTTGTGAATCAACTCGCTGACTTTGTTTAAACGCAATTGTTTCGCTCGTTTACCAAACACAAACATCATAGCGTCGATAACGTTCGACTTCCCGCTCCCGTTTGGGCCGACGACAGATGAGAAGGACTACGCGTGCGCATAAAAACGTTAGTCACACATACGCACACACATGCACGCACGCGTACGCACACACGAACGATGCAATCAAAGACAACACACATACCTTGTGAAATGGTCCCACGTGCTGCGCCCCGGCGTAGGATTTAAAGTTTTCCAAAACCATCTTTTTAATCGCCAGTCTCGGTTTCGGCGCCTTCGTCCCCTCGGCGCCATCGCGTTCGTGTGCTACCGTCATGATGTCACGCGCACGTCGTCGTATGTTTAGGTGCACGTACACAAGGTTGTCTACACCCTACGCGTCGTTCACTGCCGCCTCTCTCGTCGTCGTCGTCGTCGCCTCGCTCGTCAGCACGTCGTCGTCTACACCGGGCGCGACACGCGATACAAACGGACTCTAGTTGTTCCCCTCTGCCCCTCTTGATGCGCGATGTGTGTTATCTCATATACTTTGAGTTTTAGTTCTTATTATATGTAAAAAAACATATGAGTGCCCGTGTGCAGGTTCATGATTGGTACATGCCCCCTACTCGATAAAACCCCGACTACGCCATTTGTCCGATGAAATTTAAATTTCAAATTTCACCTGTTTCGCGGTCGCGAGGCGCGCGATGCAGGTGACGACGACGACGACGACGACGGGGGCGAGGTGCGTCGAGCGCGTCATAACAACGCGTGCGCTTACACACCCGAGACGATGACGGAAGTTGCGCGGCCGAAACGCAAGGCGAGCGCGAGCTTGAGAGCGCGCACGTCGCGAGGCAACTCCGCGCCCTCGAGTGCGCACTATGTTGGTTACGTTCAAGACGACGAGACACCGGAAATGATTATGAAGAAGTTTGAAGAGATGGAGCGGATTCGACAACAGGCTCGCGCGGGTGCGGAGAACAGCGATGAAGCAAAGGAGACGACTGCGAGCGCTGAAGAAGGTGATGAAGAAGGCCTTGATGAAGAGCAACTCAAAGAGTTGTTCAGGAACACATCAACGTTTACGGTGAAAGAGGCGATGTTTGAAACGAGCGAGTTATTTGGTACGATTGGAGATCTCGATGAAGCCATGTACTTTTCCGACGATGATGGAGAAATGCAAGACGAGTTTTGGGAAGCACTCACGGGTCGCAAGCGTAAGGGTAAAAAGTCGCGCGGTGGGCCGCGCATTCCCCGCGCGCCCAAGGCGCCGCGTGAGCCCAAGGCGGCGGCATCGCATATGATTACCGCTTACAACTCTGACCAAGGATTATTTTTGAGAAAGAAGAAATTTATTGATCCAGCGGAGCCGTACATTATTAAGGTGCCGCCTCACCCGATTCCGGTGAGCTGGGGTCGAGTCATTGAGCCATACGTGCCAAAATCTGAGCGCTTGGCCAAGCTTGAAGCTACGCCGGATTGCTTCCACTGGCAAACGAACATTAAGAGCCTGAAGTACGAAGAGCTTGGGAACGACTTTTTGGGTGTGTTGATGAATCCGCCTTGGGATATTGAAGACTCTCCCGATCGCGGCGATGTTACTCTTGAAGACATTGCAAAGATTCCGCTCGAAAAGCTCACACCGCTTGGTTTCATCTTCATTTGGGTTGAAAAGGAAAACTTATCCAAGGTTTGCGATATTATGGATCAGAAGAACTTTGTGTACGTGGAAAACTTGACCTGGGTGCAGCTTGAACCGAACAACACGATTGTGCAATCTGCCGCGCGTTATTTGGGACGTTCTCACCGCACTATGCTCATCTTTAGAAGAGACGTGCGCGACAAGCGATTCATTGCAGGGAAGAAGATTGAATTACGTCATCAACGCAACTCAGATGTGACACTTGATATTGTGCAAACGACTGCCACTGGCCGGCGCGCCATTCCGGAACACGTGTACAAGTCAATTGAAACGTTGTTACCGACCGCATATGAACCAGGCACGCCAGGCAAGCTGCTTGAGTTGTGGGCTGAGCCAGGTGCTCGTCGCGCTGGGTGGACGTCTGTTGCCGACTCCCCTTAGTCTAGACTTAATCACGATGTTAATAAATAGCTACTTACTTGAGTATACACTCGATTTTCTAATATCGGTCGGCACGCTTTATCGTTCGACCAAAGCTACTGACGGCAGGCTTGGTGATGACCTCGGTCTCCAAGTTTCTTCTACCCTGCGTCAATCCCGCCATTCTTTTGCGCTTGACTGGCTTTCTACGCGTCAAGTTTTTATCTTGCTCCTCAACAGCCTTTACTCCACGCTTCAACTTGGCTTTTAACAATTTTGCGCGATACATCATACTCTCCTCCGTTTGGACAATGGTTCGCTTGGATGGACCTCGACGAACGCAACGCGAATCTTTACGATATTGTTCCAACTGTTTTACTCCGCGTTCGCCTGCAACTTTACGCACTTGTCGAATAGCATCGTCGTCCATATTCCCCGACAGCTCTTTGGCCCAATCCGGAACCTTTGGGTTGAACCACATATTTTTACAGTTTTTTATCACAGACAACGAGTGTGGTACAACGTGCGCTTTGCGTATCTCGCGAATTGTATCCCTCATATTGGCCTTGAGGTTGGTATTCACAAAGTGATGCTCACTCGCATACATGTAAGCGACTGCTGTTTCATGCAGTCCATCGGCGAATCGGCGCCATCCGTGGAGTGACGTGCGCATGTTCTCCCCAACATTCACAGCCCAAATTCTTTTCAGACGGAGCACGTCCAGCAGCCCGTCAAGTTGTTCGTCCAAGAATCCATCTTCAAAATTTTGAATATATAACGCCTCGATTTTCGTGTTCTCTTTCAGCGCATCGAGCACTTCATCGATCACACACGGCCTAGCGTTCGACGGGATATACCGCTTCAGTCGCAAGACCTTGCCTCCGGCATCACAAGCGAGCGTATTGTCCCGTAAGCGTGCTATGAAGTCCTTAAACGCGCTAGATTCCAACACGGCGCTAGAAATTTGACGTTTACTACGAATCATGACGAGATACGTCGCGCATATCAACTCAGTGTGGTGGAGTGAGGAGATCGCTGCGTTTTTTTTTCTACTACAACAAGTCGCGAGCTAGAATGGCTACTTAAATCCAAGGCAATAACAGGTATTCGGAATAGAATAACGCCCAGATGTCACGATAGTATTGTTGAATCGCATCACGAGAAAACTTGGCGTTTTCAAGCTTCTTCGTCTTGACGATGAGGAACAACGCGTAGAGCGCGTGCACGCCAATCATCAAAGGCTGGTTGAACCACGTTGGATTAGCCACGGACAAGCCGATGGCGAACACGTAGTTGGCCAACAACAAGCCCGAACCAATGAAAGATACTGCTTTGACGCCCAAACGGGTCGAGAAGGTTTGAATATCGTACTTCAAATCGCCCTCAATGTCGGGCAAATCCTTGGTGATGGCGATGACCGTGGCGAACATGGTGACAAAAATGGTGATGAACGTGATCGCCGGACTCCAAACAAAAGGTAATCCGATCGCAGCACGCGTCGCATGGTACACACCAAAGTTAAGCAAGAAACCACGCACGCAAGCGATGATCATAAACGCCGGCAACGCGTATTGCTTCAAGCGCAACGGCGGCACGGAGTAGATGGTACCGAGGAACAACCCAAAGCAATACAACTGCGTGATTAGCGTCCCGAAATTCGTGGCTACGATAGCCGCACCACCAATAGCAGTAAACGCACAGAACGCCCATGCGGCAGCGACGGAGAGCTCACCAGAAGCCACCGGTAAGAAAGGCTTGTTCACCTTGTCGATGTCGACGTCGTAAATTTGGTTGATGCCGACAATGTACCCGTTACCCATCAACAACGCCACGAGACCCAACAACGCTCGCGGCACGAGCGCCAAAGAAATCATCTCCGGGTTCGTCATCAATATCTTGCTCACAATCGCCGTCGTCCCTAACAACGTACCACGAATTGTGTGCGGGCGAACAAACTTCCAAATCGCCGCCCCGAGCGCGGTCATCTTTCCCGTCTGCGAGTCAAACGCCGCGCCGGGCGTCGCGTGCGTCACCACCCGGCATCTCGCATGTGCATCACCACACGCATCATTCATCACTCGACTCACCGTCGTCATCGTTGGCTTCATCGATGGACCCGCGCCTCCCGTCCCGAACACCGCGGTCGCCCCAGCCACGTGCGTTCGTCCTCGTCGCGTGCGCGTCGCCTCTCCTCTGGTTCGCGCCATGCACGGCGCCCCCGTCGTCGTCGTCGTCGTCGTCGCTATCGTCGTGGTAAACATCGCTCGCGTTTTATATCCTTCGCTCGTGTCGGTGGTGGCACGTCCCACGCGTCGCGCCCTGACGACGACGCGCGCTGACGACGACGTCACGCCACGCCATGGGTCAAAGTGTCCACGTGGCACATGAATACCAGGGACTCGTGCCTGGGTCGTGATTGGTGAATCCCATACCCTGGTTTTCCTCGACGTGGATAAAGGTCGTCGCCCAATGGCATGTCGTGCACCGACGTCGCCCGTCGCCCGTCGCCCGTCGCACGTCGCACGTCGTGGTCGTGCGCGGCGCGCCAGTCGACGACACGGGACGACGCACGGGGGAACACACGAGTGAGGAGAAAACACGAGCAATATGCTTGCAGCGACGACGACGAGCACGACGACGACGACGACGACGACGACGAGGCGAGGACGCGTCGGCACACCCTCGAGGGCGCGTATCGTGCGCACGCGCGCGCAGGTGAAGGATAAGGATGGCGAACAAAAGCCATCGTTCATGCGCATCATGGGACAGATTGCCGATAAAGTGGGGTTAGATTTAGGGCCAATCGCGATGTCGTTAGAAGAAAGCAAGACGAGCACGCGCGCGGGTGGAGACGAGGAGGGTGGCGCCATCATGGAGGAATCGTTCGAGCGTCCGCCGAGCATTGCAAAGTTAAATACCAATGAGTGGAAAGAAAAGTACGTCAAGGCGGATGGTACGGTTGATTTATGGTTGGAAGATGATTACAATGTCGCATCGCGAAAAGCTGGTGGGGTTGATGCGGATACTTTAGTGAACATTGAAAACTACGCGTGGCGCGGGATGCGAACGGCGGATGTAGACGCGCCAGTTCGCAACATCAAGGTTACCGATCATGAAAGTGGCGAAGTTTTAGAGTTGGACGTTCCCGAAGGAAGATATATTTTGTTTGAAGCCGAGCAGCAAGGTTGGGTCCTCCCCAACGCGTGCCGCATGGGTGGGTGCACAAAATGCGCGGTGAAGATAAGCAAGGGCTCAGTGCAGCAGCCAGAATCTCTCGGCCTTTCAAAGGAGCTCAAAGACAAAGGTTATGCGTTGCTATGCGTTGCCACCGCGACAGAGGATGTTGAGTGCGTGACGCAAGATGAAGAAGAAGTATACATGATGCAGTTTGGCAAATCTTTTGCGGATATGGCATTGGATAAAAACGCAAAGAATGTCATTCGCGACGACTTTGCCTTTGAAATCGCAGACATGGATGAGTAATTTGTCGCTCTAGTTGCTAAGCGCGTGTAACTACAAAATGTACTATGTTATCTATCAACTAATTCGTTTCTTGGTTTTGGGTATCATCGTCCTTTGAAAAGTCAGACTCAAGTTTGCGAGGGCTTCCGCCAGAGTTTTTCTTCATATTGTTGAACAAGAATTTTGTCCTGGGCGACAGCCGATTCGGAGACGTGGGTGACTTAGTCGGCGATTTCGGGCTATCACTGCTTCGAATAGGTGAAATCTTCTTCGTCTTTCGCATCAGCTCTGCATGGACGGCATCGACGGTGTCGAAAGTTCGTGCAGGCGAAGGCGGCTTCAATTTAAGCTTGAATGCCTTGTGTTCCTCGCGCGCCTTTTCCAAGCGCTCTTTCAATGCTGCCGCGGCTTCCTCAGCCTTAATCGTGTCTCGCAATTTGTCAAATATGTTCAAAAAGTCACTCACGATTCGCAAAACATAGATGGGATTGTCTGATTTGAATGGCTCACCATAGAACTCAGTGACATCCTTCACCGCGGACAAAGCGTTCAACGACAGCTCAGATGCGTTTGCGAGATTCTCATCCATTTCTTCCGAGAACGGTGCCATCTTGGCGTAGAATGACGCATGAACTTCTTCGCTCAACACACCAGCTGCGTGAAGTATCTCATCTTTGACACTTTTTAATCCACTTTTCATCTTCTCCAAACTCGCCGACATTGTCTCCGTGGACAAAGCTGCCGCTTTTCTCACCGCACCTAGTTCAGTAGAAAGGTTCTCAATCTCCGCATCCGTCTTGCGTATTTCTTGGTAGACAAAGTGTAAAAGCGAAGTCTTGCGGTCGACCGCTTTGAAATCTTTGAGACGCAGAAGCATGTCAAGTCTAAAGCCTGATGCCGCTCCTCGATACGAGCCAGTGTTCAAATGGTTACCAACGACGAGAATGCCTTGAAGGACTTTGACGAAAAGGTTGCTTTTACGCAAACACGCCGAAGCGTCTGCGAGTAAAGTGTAATCTTCGTGGACCTTTCTAAGCGTATCTGCTGCCGTGGACTTGTAAAGCAATGAATTGACGCGACCTTCGAGACGGGGGATTTGCATGATGTGCATGAAGTACTGCTCGACAGTGGCCAGTTCCTCCTTTGATCCTTTGTAATCAAGGATGATCTTGGTCTCTGCTGACGTCGGAACTGACGCTGCGATTACTTCAAGCTGCTCTGATTGCAAGACATCGTCATCCATGGCGATTAGTGCATCCTTGATTTGCGCAAATGGCATTCTTAAGCCAGCAAGTTGGATACTGATGTTCAACGAGCGCTTTTGATCAATCAGTGTCACACTCCTCTGCTTTTTTGCCGCAACCTTCGACTTGGCTTTCGCATCTTCGATGGCAAACATATTGTCTAACTGATCAAGATTCAACAACAGATCGCTTTTATTTGCATTTTCCCACACTGTTCCTCCAATGGCGCCACCTTGGAGCTTCTCCCAGTGTAACATTTTCACCTTCTTTCGTGCCTTTTGGGCCCATGTGTGCGCACTTGCAATTGCCGCGATACCGATAGTACCTGACGGTGGCGGCGGTGGCGGTGGAACAACTACAGAAGATTTGAACCCTGGAGGTGCGGGAGGAGGAGGAGGTGGTGGTAGTGCTACAGCCACGACAGAAGATTTGAAACCTGGCGGCGGAGGCGGTGGTGGCGGAGGAGGAGGAGCACTCACGGCACCTGGTGGTGGTGACGGTGGTGGTGGTGGCGGTGGTGGTGGCGGCGGAGGTGGTGCCAAACCAGAAGGCGCGGTTTTGCTAGACTTGAAACCTGGAGGCGGAGGTGGTGGGGGAGGTGCAGCCGAAACCTTGCCTTTCGCCTTTGATGGAGGAGGTGGAGAGACCTTGACATTTCCGCCAGATGGCGGTGGAGGTGGAGGTGGTGGAGGCGGAGGCGGAGGTGGAGGCGGTGCAACTGCTGAACCCTTATTTACCACTAATGATGGCGCTGGTGGCGCTGGTGATGGCGCTGGCGGCGGCGCTGGCGGCGGAACTTTGGGCATTGGCTTCACCGCTCCCGTCAAATGCTCGAGATCGAGAAGAGCTTTCCTGTCCTCCAAATCTGAGATTGTGACGAGTGGCTCGTCATGAGAGACAGTTATAGTCTGAAACGCTTCTACTTGAGATGCAGTTATTTCCTGAATTGGACTATCGCCAAGCATGGTTTTAGCGAGCTTACTGTCTGCCTTGAGAATTGTTCCCGGTGCGTCATCATCGGCTTCAATCTCTTTGAAAAGCGCGAGAAGTTCTTTGGTGAATTTATTCCGCGAGCCCGCACCATCGCTGAGCCCTTGCACTTTGCTCAACTTTTTTGCTTTCACCAATGCAGCAAATTTAACCAGTGTCTCAATTTCCTCGTTCACCGAGCTAGAATCGTTTGCAGCATTGTCATCATCCACATCAACTTGCCCTGTGACTTTCACTAGATTCTGCAGCGCTTCTTTCAGCTCACCGTCGTTGTAAAGCGCTAATAAATAGCGCTCTTGATCAGGTGTCAGAACTGCGAGTGAAGTCGTCACCGGCGTCGTTATAGGTAGCTCTACGTCTATCAATGGTGACATTGAACCAGTGACTTCGATGCGCGCCTGGCCCGATGGCGTTGACAATGCATCGTTTAGCAGAGTCATTACTCCATCTCCCACGCCCGAATCGCTGTAATATTCTTCATCAAAGCTTGATTCTCCTTCATTATCATGATTGTCGTCCTCGAAATCTTCAGCATCAGCGCGTCCATGTAAATCTGGTTGATGCCGCACGTTGCCACTTGTTCTACGAGACCTTACCAACGACGGATTCAGGCCTCTTCTTTCGCCGGACTTGCTCATAGAATGGAACAGAGGTATTGTTTTGTGAAGATGTTCACTCGCCGCATGAACAGCCGACGCTAAGACACCAGGAATTTCACTCTTTGATGCTCGTTGTGTAAAAGTTTGTTGCGCGGCACCTCGTAGCCGACCGCCGCCGTCTCTAATGCTGGCCTTTGCATCGTCAGAGTGATCGCGAGCGCGACGCGTGATAAGAACAGGGACTTCATCGTCGCCAGATTCATCGTCACTGCCGCGTCTGTCCTTATTGCCTTCAATATCAAATTCTTGGATAAACTCGTCGCTTGCATATTCTTCACTCGCTGAAACACCAGACTCGCTTGTTCGTTCTTCCTCATCATCTACGTTGCGGCCGAAAGGTCCGCGACGCCGTCTATCTTTAACACGCTTACGCAACTTTTTCGCTCTATCGGCACTACCGTCGTGTTCGTCGGCAGGCTCCCAGTTGAACATTGGTGGAATCAACGACGGTTGCCAAAAGTCGATGCTATGCTCTTGCAACCATGGCGGAAGCTTTGATTCATTCATCAGCACTCGCGAACGTTGCCGATCTGATTTCACTCGTACTTGACGTAGAATATCAGTTGGATTGAAGGCGGACGTTGAAGTGGCTAAATGTGCCTCCACTTTTTCTCGTTGTAGCAGTCGGTCTTCATACAAGCCAGTGTATGAAGTCGTTTCACCGTCCTCATCGCCTTCTCTAGCAATACTAAATCCAAGCTTGATCTTCGGCCGTGATTCGACAAATACTATTTGTTTCTCGAGCAAAATCAAATAACGGAATTCTCGCAGTATAGTGCCGGTGATGAGAGCGGCGTTTTCGTCTCGTTCACGCGCGTTCTTATTTGTGCGACACATTGCCGGAGCAAACATCACGGCGAGTGCATGGAGACAGGTGTCATCTTTAACACTTGCCGTACTACTACGGGCCACTGCAAAGCCATACAATGCGCGATGCAGAACTTCCACTAATGCCTTCAACACATCCATGCGCTCGCGAGGAACGCGCTCGAGCAGCACTCGAATAATGTACAGTCTCGATTCATAATGCTCCGTCTTGATCCCCGCCACGAACGCTTCATAGAACTTACACGGAATTAAAGAATCATGTAACTCATCGAGATGTTTCATGAGTACTCCCACCACCATCGCTGGCTTGGTGCGTCGTCCTCGCGTTCCGTGTGGGCTACGCAGCGCCTTCTCCCCCTCTGCGAGCGCGCGCTCATCGAGTGCGTTCACGGCGTACTTGGTAAATAATTCATGTCCAAGTTCTAATCCACGCACTTTCAACGACGCCACACATGTTTCAATCACCTTTAAGTGCTTGCCATCGGCGATCATCGTCGACTCCGTGGCGTCCAACATGCGTTGCGCGTTGGCATTCGTCCGAGTCGTGCCGAGGAGCGCCATGGTGATGCGTGGTCGTTCTTCACCCCGCGCCCGTCGTCGTCGTCGTCGTGTTCACCGAGTGTGCACGCATAATTCCCACGTCGTTCGTGTATTCGTTCTCACCCGTCGTCGTGTGTGGTGGTGGTGGTGGTGGTCGTCGTCGTCGTCGAATGTGTGTGTGTCTCGCCCCCACGGTCCTCCTCGCGGGCTGTCGAGCGACGGTTTAAAAACCGTGTCTGCCGGTGCACAGGAGTTCCGCGCCCTGCGACTGTGGGAAGCGAGCAACGAGCCGCCATCACACCCGTGCACGCACACGCGTGCGAGCGAGGGTACGAAACGCAAAAGAAACAAACAAATCACCCCCCGTGCGTGCGCTGGGCCGACGACGAGGGAGGCGCGACACGCGACGCCACGCGCGCGAGGACGCGGTCGAGCGGTCGAGCTTTGTAGCGTGGTGACAAACGAACAAGATGTTTTCATCTTTCGGCCTGGGGTCCGCCGTGGACGAGTACACGGTAGAACTCACGTACGAAGGCGTAAGAACGGACGGACAAGCGTCAGCGTGCGAAGGAAGCATCGAGCAAACGTCGACGAAGGTGTCGTTTGAGACCAAGGATGACCCGGAGGAAGTGATTGATAAGCTCATGGCACAGCGGCAACAGCTCCCTTACGCTGCAGGATACGAAGTGGTGGTAGTGAATATGGTGTATTCAGCCACTGCTGTAACTTTGCAGCTTGGAATTGAAAAGTACAAACCCAAGCCAGTGACACTTAAGGTTTCATCAAGCAACAAGACAAGCACGGGAAAACCGCACACAAGTTTAATCACCGTCCTCAAGCACTGTCAGCTCGGTTCTGTGCGCACGGTTCAACTGTGCGACGGTTTATTTACAGTATTACTAGATGTGAGAGACAAGTGGACGTCGGTAAGGACGTTGGATATCTCTAATAACGCTCTCGAGACAGTGCCAAAGGATGTATTGGCACGCGTCCCGTACATCAACGTCTTGAAGATGAACAGCAACAAACTCACGGCCCTGCCAAACTTAAACCAATTCACGATGTTGAAAGAGTTGCATGTGAACGGAAATTTGATTACGGCTATTCCGATCGATTTGTGTGCGGACTCGCACTTAGAAGTGCTCTCGCTAGAGTGCAACCGGTTGACAAAGTTGCACGTCAAATTGAAGGACGCCTCGAGGCTGCGAACGTTACGGTTGCTTGGCAATGCCATTGAGGTGCTCCCTCAGATGCACAAATTTGAGCGTCTCGAATGTTTATCTTTGACAAACGTGTTTATGGTGAAAAATCCAACAACTGGTGTCATCGACGTCGAGGTGCGAGACGTCGCGGGTTCGTCCTACTTGTCTTCTATGATGACTGGAAAAGCGACGCACTATGGCAAGGCGTACAATGCATTCTTAGGACTTGTTTTCCGCAGTAGCGAATGTCAAAATTCGTTCCTAGTCGAGGCTCTAGCGAGGATTGCATCGTTGCATCCCCAAAACTGTGAAGCCATAGTAAACGCCGAAGGTAAGACAGTTCACGTCTCACACTTAGGCTGACAGCACATACTGACCATGACTAACTTTACGACGATCACAGGTGCAGTAAACCAACTGCTTCAAATGATTCATTCGTCGCATGATGCGTTGGTACATCACGCATCGCGTGCTTTGGCACAGATTGGCAAGTCAGCGGCTCTGGCACGGCGTTTATGCGACATGCAACTGAAATTATCTGTGACCAATTTAATTCAGGTGCGAATTATTTAGAAGCGCTTGTTTTATTTATTTCTCGCGAGTTTCTTCATGCTTTTGCCAAAAACAATTAATTAACAGTGATGCTTACGCAGGGTGACAATAAATTTCGCAACAAATGTGGTTTGATTATTTTGAATAGCTTGATCGGTTCTTCTTTCGATATTTCGAGGGTACGTTATTTTACGGACTTTACACGCGATTCACTCAATCTGATTGATTGTCGTACTCAGGACTTCTATTCGAATGAATTAATGGAGCAGTTGACCGCTTTTGCCAAGGTAAGCTTGCAGTGAAACTTTTCAGTAATTAATTTGAGAATTAATTAAATCATTTTCTTAGGCTGGAGATGAGTATTTACGCACTTTGTCGCTCAGAACTGTAGGCACGTTTGCCTTCGACACTCGCAATCGTCAAGACATGCTTAAATTATCGAATCTTCATGCTTTATTAATAAATATTGCATTGAGGCCGGAATTAATTACGGCAAGTGCAGCCGTGCGTCGTGAATCAACTCGAGTACTGGCTATCTTGGGCGAGAATGAGCTTGTGCGTCAAGCTGCACGTGCTCCATCAATTACTGGTCGCGGTGTGCGTATTTTAGCGATGGACGGCGGCGGCATACGCGGACGAGCTACCGTAAAACTGCTGAAAAGAATTGAGGTATGGCTTGATTTTAATTATTTAAATTCGACCCCGAAACTAATTATTTCGATTTTTGAATCATTAGGAAGGAACCGGGCGTCCAATTCATGAGTCATTTGATTTGGTTTGTGGTACTTCTACTGGTGCAATTTTGGTACGTAATCGTGCGGCATATCGCATAAATTAATTAATTCTATCAACTCTCGCGTGCATTGAAATTATCTCACCACTGACGTTTTACTTTCTTCAGGCGGTGGCTTCATGCATCAAAAACCATTCCCTTGAGCATTGCGATGATATTTATCTTAAACTCGGTCGAAAGATCTTCAATCAGACGAGTCATGAGGAAGAAACGACTGGAGCGAACTCCTGGCTCGGTAGCGTGGGATCGATGTACACCAGCGGCAAGCAACAGCTACTTGCTACAACGCTATACAGCAGCAAGCATGATACCTCAACGTTTGAAACGCTCGTGCGCAAAGAGTGCCAGAACAATGGCGAAGATCCCTCGTGGATTGACAGTGCCCCTTTCGGCGGGCCGAAAGTATGTTGTGTTTCAACACTGACGAGCACGACTCCAGCGGCGCCGTATTTATTCCGAAACTATGAGTACCCAACGAATGCAGCTGGTGAGTACACACAACGTGGAAGTTGCAATCATTTGCTGTGGGAAGGCGTATGTGCGTCCGCTGCTGCACCATATTACTTGTATTTAGACGCATTTGCGATCGATTCGCAACGTTGGGTGGATGGCGCTATGACTTGCAACAACCCAGCTATGATGGCTGTGGCTGAAGCGCGACGACTATGGCCAGACAAGAATATTGAGTGTGTTGTTTCGCTTGGTAGTGGAGAGTACACCCCACATGATAGAGATCCCCCTATTTCACTCGTTGCTCTGGCTAAGGATGTGCTATTTGAGAGTGCGTGCGATACCGAACGTGTTCATGAAAGCTTGTCGACACTCCTTCCGTTGATTCCAGGAGCCAAGTACTTCAGATTCAACCCGATTGACGCACGATGCAAGATTGAGGTAGATGAAATCGATAACGCGTTGATTGAAGGATTGTTAGACGCGACGAGTGAATATATAACCGCGGAAAAAGAGCAATTTGATGAGGTTTGCAGCATACTTAGAGATCCAGACGACATCGATGAAGTAGCCGCTAAGCTTCTGGACGCCGAGATTGGTTCTAGACGAGGTGTCATGGTTATAGAATCACCCCGATTCGAGCACGAGCTCTCTGAATGCTCTGCAATCATAAACGATTTCTGTTCACTCAGATCCATTGCGCTCAAGACAGTAGATTGCTCGAACATTGAAGCTGATCAGATCGAGGGGAGTAACATCGTGAGCAAACTCAGTGAGGCTCTAATGCGCGCACCCAACGCTGGAGTGCTTCACTTTAACTGCCATTCTGACATTGACGGCTTAGTACTTGCTTGGCAAAAAGACATGACTGCAATTGCTGAACCTAGCGCTATTGCTGAACTTTTCCTCCAAAAGTCCGGGACTGCATATGATACAATTGCACAACTCTGCGATGCCGAAGAACATGTTGAGGTGCAAGGAATACTCCACACGTTTGCTGGGAAGCACGTGCAGGTGAACGAACTTGGTGAGCGCGCATCCGCGTACTTGTTCAAACGCACCGTGCCTGCGGAGTATCTGAATAACACTATGAGTAGAGAACTATTTAGTCTTTGGCGAGAGAAAATTATTGTTTCGCAAGCATCGCTTCCAGAAGCTCTCATTGCGGTGTGGCTTGAGGCTGGAGCAAAGTGTGTGGTCGCTCCAGGAAATGTCGAAGGAAGAGTGAACGTCGGACACGAACAGAGTGAATTTATGGCCGCGTTCTATCACGCTCTTTTTGTTGTGGGCGCGGATGCAACTGCAGCGATGAGTGCAGCTGCGCTCGTACAACCAGCGGCAGCCTACTTCAGATGCTACGTCCTTGCGGATGGTTTGATGAGAACTTTGAGACCCGATGAAGATTTCGATTTCGCCTTAGATGCACACGTGTAAATGATACTATAACTGATTAGCTTACATTATGACAACGCAAAATTCTAACTAAAATCGAGTCGCTATCTACTCGACATCGACTCCGAAGAGTTGCTGAGTTTGGTCCTTGAGTTTTCTTTCGTCGATGACTGCTACACTTTCTACCCAGCCGAAATACTGAAGGGTATTGTACGTGAGTACTTTACCAGCATCTTGGATGACGGCCCAGAACGCCACGTAAAGCCAGACGTATCCGGAAAGCTCCCACGAGATTCCAATCATCCCGTTCCCAAAAGGCCAATATACTGCCAAGAGCGTGGACGCCGCTGTGGCAAAAATGAATGCTCCGACCAAAATGAAGCTCGGAGCACGGGACCAGAACCAACCCTTGGTTCTGGAGTTGAACACAGAAAAGTAGTCCGATAGACTGATCTTCAAATACATCAACGTCTGAATCTCTCCATAAGATAGGGCAGGAAGACCAAACTCGCGCCAAGCGCTCGTTGGGTCCGCCGATGACAGAGCCACACTTAGAATGAGTAATGACGACGCCAAAGCCGTCAGTCCGATCGCAGAACTGACGATATATAATATATTTAGATCCCACTTTTCTGGTTGCATCGAAGCGTGTACGTTATCATACGCGACTGAAATAATTGTCCCATCGTTCAAAATAGTGATGGTCACCAACGCTATCACAGGAATAGCAAAGTGTGAAGGCCACGCAGCGTTGATCTCGTTTGGATGATAAAACACACACGAGATGAAGAAAAAGAACAAAAGCTGCTCGGTACAGGCAACGCGGTAGATGACGAAGTTCTTCATTCTCTGGAAAATCTTACGACTTGTCACAATAGCAGTGACAATCGTTGACAGTCCAGGTTCAGTGAGAACGATATCAGCCGCCGCTTGCGCAGCGCTCGTAGCACCTTGCACAGCGATACCTACATCAGCACGTTTTAAAGCCGGTGCATCGTTCACTCCATCTCCAGTCATGCCTACCAACATCCCTTGCTGTCTCAACGCTTCGACAATCAGATACTTGTGCTCTGGGAATACTTGAGCAAAACCATCCGCCTTTCTACACAACTCTCCATAGTCCCGACCTAAGGTAGTCGCTTTTTCCAATTCTTCTGCCTTCATCAGAGGAAGCTTTTCAGTGCCGAGAACGTTTGTACCCATGCCTAATGTTCGGCATGTTTCAACCGCGATGGCTCGGTGGTCACCGGTAATCATCTTGACGCTCACACCGAATTCATTTGCACAATCAATGGTGTGTTTAGTGTCAGGTCGCGGCGGGTCTAAAAAGGTGAGAATACCGATGAACTCAAAGTCTTTCGTCTCATTTTTCGTTCTCGCCACAGCGAGAGAGCGAATACCCCGATGAGCCAACTCGAGAACCTTCTTTTCAACCTCTTGGCCAACCGAACTTTTATTGACACACATGTCTAAAACAACATGCGGCGCACCTTTCGTGACCTTGAAAGATTTGCCATCTTTTGATTTGATCGTACTTTCTGTGCGCTTGATGACTGGATCGAAAGGAGTGTGATCAGTTTGTTCGAACACATCCAACTCGCTAATGTTCACCGCGTTCAAAACCAATGTGTCGAGTGCATCCTTTGCAGGTTCCCACCATTTTGCCGCTAAAGCTGCAAGTCTGAGAACTTCTTCTCTTGAAACACCCGGAACAAATGTCGGTAAATCGTCTTGAAGTACCATTTTATTCAACGTAAGCGTACCAGTTTTGTCAGAGCATAAGATAGTCATACCCGCGAGCTCTTCAACCGAAGAAAGTCGAGCTACAATGGCCTTTTCCGCTGCAAGTTCGTGACATCCTAGGGCTAAAGTAGTCGTGCAAACTACTCGTAGTGCAATAGGAATCGATGCAACCAAAAGCACGACGTTAAACGCTAATACTTCCCAGAAATCCACCCCGATAGAAATCAAATAAATAAACACCAACGCACAAATAAAGAAACCAACCGCGACCAAAATGTACGTTATCTCTCTCAGAACCTTTTCAAAGTGTCCGAGCTCATCTACGCCTTGCACCAAGTCTGCGGTTTTACCAAAGAAGGTCTGGCTGCCCGTAGCCGTGACCGTGGCTTCAATTTCGCCACGCGTCACTGTCGAACCCATCTTGGCATCTGCTCCCGGAAACATCGCTACTGGTAATGATTCCCCCGTGAGCGCCGATTGATCGACTTGAATAGGTTTGCCTTCTCTAATAGTACAATCGGCTGGAATAGCCCCACCCGCGCCCAATACTACAACATCTCCAGGAACTAATTTTGTGGCGTTGATGATGTATACTCGGCCTTCTCGTTTCACCGTCGCCTCTGGTTTCAGTGACTCTCTAAGCGCCGCAATGGCATCACCCGCTTTCATCTCTTCTATGAACCCAACCAGCACGTTTAATAGCTGTAACACCACTAATACAATAACATCCACGAGGCCATCCATCGACTGATGAATGTACGTCTCAATGGATTCAATCAATATAGCCGCCCAGATCATCATCGGCATAGGTTGCACAAACTCTAGCGCCAACTTTAACCACATGTTATCCTCCTTAACACTCAACTGGTTCGGGCCGAATAACTCTAATCGCCTCGCCGCTTCTTCTTCCGTCAAGCCACTTTCCGGAGTGTTGATCAAGGACTCGCGATCGACACCCATGTAGAAGCGAGTGTCGTCATGCGCCTCTGTACCATACGCCCCCGAGTCCTCTTTACCCGCGCCTAGGAGTGGCTCAGAACCCACAGGGTCTTTCTCTTTCCCATGCTTACCACGCGCCATGGTGACCAGACGTCGCCCTCACGCCTCAGCGCCAAGTAGCGAGTGCACACACGCGCGGCGTTCAAGCGACACCAAACACTCCTGCTCTTGAACACCCTATGCGGACGACACCTCAACGAACGCGCGTTTGCGTCGCTGTAATGCGCGCGCACTCTGCGCAATCGCCGTCGAGTTGGCCACGACAAGTCACCGCGCACGCGCGCGTATGCGGTGTGCACCACTGGGCGGTGGAAATTGGGTGTTGACACCCCCGCGAGCCCCATCGGAAGGCTCATTGGAGGTTCACGATTGGTCAATCTGTCGAGGGAGGAAGAGAGTTTAGTGCTCTCTTCCAGAGAAGAGGAAAAATCCTGGGTCGTCGTCGTCGTCGTCAGTGTTCGACGCATGACGTCTCGCACGGAGGCCGAAAGGCTGCTCGTGCGTGACGATGGCGACGACGGCGACGAGCGCCATGGGGGCGACGTCGCCGCGCGCCAAGGCTGGCGCGGTCGAGCGATCGCGGTGCTGCTTGCGATAGGTGTTGGGGTGTTGGCGACGATCACGTGGACGGCGGATGGTGGCCACGCGAGCGCGCTAGGCGCGGGTTTGAGTAGCATACGTGATGTAGAGCGCGACGCGAGGGCGAGCGCGATGGGAGATTGGCAGAGCGCGCCGCGGGACTGGCACATCGTGGGCTTTGCGAGCGAGACGTACGAAGATGTTGCCAAGCTTTGGTACTACAGATTGCAAAACCTCGGGTACGATTATCACCACATCGTAGCCGTGGATGACGAAATCTACGCAAAACTCACTCGTGCAGGTTTGCGCGTCATTCGGGCGCCCGATTTCACCATGGTTCCTGGCGCAGACTTGGGGAGTTTTTGGAACTTTCGGTTGCGTTACCTGTTGGGAGAGTTGAAACGCGGACAAAACGTTCTCCTGTCCGACTTGGATGTGATATTTGCGCACCATTACGATCCGAATGTATTGTTCAATGAAGTCAACGACGAAGAAGTGGATGTATTTCACTCTCTCGGCACAGCTTGGCCAAAGGAGGCGCACGACAAGTGGGGATTCTCTCTTTGCATGGGCTTTGCGGCGTTCAAAGCGACCCCGGCTACAAAAGCCTTACTCGAGGCGGCGGTGCAAGTGTGCGACAGACAAGGTGATGATTGCGATGACCAAACAGTTATGAACGATCTCTACTTGAACTACCTCCAAATATCATGGAAACCGACTGAGAAGCACGACCAACGCAGGGGTGTTTCGCACAACTCTTTGATTCCAATAACAGTGAAAACGCTCGCCAACCTGGTACCTCGGTTAGACGTCTCCAAGCTCGTGAGTAGCTCATCGAAATTGAATCCTATGTTGTGCTACGGCCACGTCCATCACGTCGATGGAGGCAATTGGGCAGTCGCTCCAATTGTAGAGAAAGTTGGCGCCTCAAAGGTGGAAATTTGGAAGAGGTTCCACGACGAGTGCTTGGTGAGTGCCACCGCAGACGATGCACTTTGATTAGAAAATAGCGACAATAGCGCGTGATAATTCTTGTGTACTTTCTTGTAATAATTCTGAAATTCCCACGCAAAACACAAATCACAACAACATCAAATCAATAACAGTGGAACGCTTGAAACGCGCACCTGTGACTCTTCACAACCTGGCGAACGCTGGTTGGTCGTTGACGTCGTTTCGTTTCTCTCGCCATGCTTGCGGCGTTAGCTCATCGGCGGAGTTCAAGCGCGTCGCGCTCAGCATCTTCGCTGTGGCACGTCGTCGCACACGACCAGAACGCGCAAGATGGCCACGCTGGGGGAAAGACGTTCGCTAGTCAAGTCAACAAGAACCGCGGATATTCCTCCACCAGTGCGCGTGTTGTGAGCGCGTTCTATGGCGCTCGACAAAGTGGATTGGTGCGAACGCCATTAACCGTGCCGTTCGCAGCGAGTGGGTATGAGGATACGTTGGGACGGCAACGGCAGCCGTCAGCGGTGACCTCGCAGCGCAGAGGGTTGTTTGGGTTTGGTAAAAAGAATGCGAGCGAGGCGATCGCGGAAGTCACGACGAGTGTGCCTATTGCGGAAACATTGAGTGCTGCAGGTGAACTCGCACCAGTAGCTGCGGCGTTGGCGAGCGAGGTAGTTCCAGTGGCTTCAGCGAGTTGGCCCACGACGGCAGCTTTGATGTACGCCATGGAATACTTTCATGTCGCACACGGTTTAGAGTGGTGGTTGGCTATCATTGGGGCGACAGTATTTATTAGAACTGTTACGTTTCCTTTGATCATCATGCAGATGAAAAATACGGCTAAGCTGCAATTGGCCAAGCCCGAGCTTGAGTCTCTGCAGTCAAAGATGAAATCGAACCCGTCACAAGACCCAGAGCTAGCGGCGGCGTATTACAAAGAGATGCAACAGGTGTGGAAAAAGTACGATGCGAATCCATTCAAGAGCTTTGTACCAATCTTGATCAACGCTCCGATTTTTATTTCATTCTACTTTGCTATTTCTAAGATGGCTGCGGGCGTTCCGTCATTTCAAACGGGTGGCCCAGCAATGTACATGGATCTCTCCATTGCTGACCCAACTTACTCTTTGCCCATATTATCTTCATTATCATTTTTAGCTTCAGTAGAGCTCGGTGCAGTCGAAGGAATGCAAGCCAATACCCAGCAAAGCATGTCGATGAAGTGGTTCTTGCGCGCGTTATCAGTCGCAATGGTTCCACTCACCGCGAGCTTCCCACAGGGAGTCTTCGTGTATTGGATCACATCCAACACTTTTTCGGGATTCCAAACCTTGGTGACTCGTAATAAGGGATTCAAGTCACTCGTGGGTATCCCGGATGTTTCCGCAATCACTCAAGCCCCAGCAGATGTCGCGCTCGGACGCGCGCAACTCGACCAATTTCAAAAGCAATACGGCGCTAATCCGACGTTACACAAGCGTCCGCCGAAGAAAAAGAAAGCATAAAGCATCATAGGTGGTAACTAGAATGAATAGTTTTGTAATGCGGCGATTAGCGCTCGTGTCACTTCCAAATTCTGCGTCCGCGCTCACTCTTGCGCGCGCGCCTCTCAGTCCCCCCCCCTCTTGAGTCCTAATCCGTCGTCTAAACCCGCAGCACGAGCGAGACCTCGCCTTGTGTTTTTTCGTTATCTCGCGACGTGGGTGGCCCAGCGCGACACACGTCGTCGTTTCGCACGCGACCGACGCGCGCGATGTCGCTTACGATGAATACGCGGGCGTACGCTCGCACGCACGCGCGATCGATGTCGTCGCCGTCACCGTCGTCGTCCTCGATGACGTCGACGCGCGTCGTCGCGGCGCACGCGAGACGCACCGCGTGCGTAGGCAACGGATACGACGCTTCGGTGTCGCTTTCGACGAAAACGAGCGGCGTTCGCGCGCGCATCGCGATGCGCGTGGCACACGAACGATGGGGTGCGCAATTCAGTGCGATTGCAACTTCGCGCGATGCGATGACGACGGTTGACGCGTGCATGGGAGCACGGAGAGGTGTGGTGACGAGGCTGTTTCGAGGTTCGATCGAAGGTGACGTCGGTGCTCAAAACGTGCAAGACGCGCGATCTCGGGCGTGGTGGCGTGATGTACGCGTGCATGCGGGTAGTGAGGATATGTCTTCGGGGGATGATACCGATGCAACGGACGTCGAAGATAACAACAGGCCGAAGAGCACGCCGGCGAGTTTGATAATGGGTGTCGTTGCGCGCATCGTAAAACCTCTCCAAGACTTTGGATTCGGGCGCACGCGATTGTGGGAAGGCGGTGTTGGTTTATTTATGATTTCTGGCGTTAGTTTGGCGTTTCTCTTGTATGGATGGATCCAAGGGCTGCTAAGCTTTGCTCGCAAGAACTCGTATCAGGCTTTTATTGAATTTCCGGTGGCGTGCGGTATCCAAGTCGGTACAAACGTTCGCATTCGTGGTGTAAAGGCTGGCTCTGTGTTGAGTGTGCAACCGAGTTTGGAGAAGGTTGAGGTCTTGGTCGAAATGGATGACAAGAACGTTCCTATTCCGCGCAACTCTCTGATTGAGGCAAACCAAAGCGGTTTGATTGCAGAAACCATCATCGATATCACACCCGCTATTCCGATCCCTGTCGCTCAATGGGGGCCTTTGGACTCGGGTTGCGAAGCAGAAGGAGTGATTGTGTGCGACCGCGGTAAGATTAAGGGTCATCCAGGCGTTAGTATGGATGAACTTGTTGGTATTTGTACCAAGCTTGCGCGTGAAATGGAACGACAAGACGGTATGAACAAGATGTTTGACACCACAGATAGCGCCCGAATGATGATGACTACGTTACAACCGCTTCTCCGCGAGGCTGCTTTGATTGCTCAGGAGCTTCGCCCGATGATGCAGGGTGTGAACGAGCAGGGTACGTTGGATACGCTTGAGTTGCTCGCTGGTCAAACATCGGCAACGGTCTCTGATATTCGCCAACTAAAGCAAGCGATTTTGACGGACGAAAACCAAGAGCTTCTTCGACAATCGATTTCTACGCTCACGAAAACGCTTCAACACGTAGAAAAAGTGAGTGGTGACATTAGCAGTGTGTCGGGAGATCCGTCTACGCGTGCCAACCTTCGTCACCTGATTCAGTCCCTTAGCCGCTTAGTCGACGCATAAATGCATGTGTTCACTCTATACTTCTAAATACAAATTCTGACTATAGCTATCGACTTCTATTCTACTTTCACGCCGTAGCGCTATTTCCACCGGGATAATCGTGAAGATCGATTCCAACAGATTCAACTTCTCTTCGCGCGTTCGATAGCGTGTGCGCAAACTCACCCACGCCTTCGCCTTCAACCAGGGATTCAGCATGCGCCGCCTTCAACGCCTTCACCGTAGAAGTCTTGCTTAGGTATTTATGGCAATCTACAACGGCATCCAACCATGCATTTGACCCAGTCGCTTGTTGACTAAATATACGCAACGACTGCGCCGCGCCTTTCAATTGCCCAAACTCAAACCCAATCTTTCCACCTTGAACAAAGCCTTCGTTGAACCCAGCTTGAATGGTTTCGCTCTTGCCCTGCTCTAGTCCCTCTACGTATCCTGCGGTGTGGTGCTATGTTGACGACGACGACGACGCTCGTGGTCAGTACGACGTGCGAGGTGCGAAAAGTCTTCGACAACGACAACGTGACGACGCTCGGCCGGGTTGCGCACGACGTACTTTTCTTCGATAGGCATCAGCATCGGCGACGAGCTCATCATGAGATGACTTCGAACGCGTGTCGTTATCATCATCGTCATCGTCGCTATTGGCCCACGCGTCGACGCACGGCGACATTGCGCGCGAGTCGCGGAGTGTCAATAAACTCGCGCTTTTTTGTTTTTTTATTGATTACGCGCTGCGAAACGTTGGTTTTTATTTTCTGCGCATGTGCGAATGTAGTCAAAATTGAACTTCGTAGATGCAAGTATGCTGCTAAAATCATACTAATGAATTACACCAGTCTGGGTGAGTCTAAAACGGCATAGCCAGCGGCGACTCCACCTTCATCGGAAGTTGCGGCTTTTGTGCGTAACAAGTGACCGCCGCGCTTATTGACTACTACTTTGTCACCAACTCTAAGATAACTACCATAAATACCTAATTCTGATAACGTTTCGAGTTTCATGACTTTGCCGGCGCGAATAGCGAGCGTTTGATGAGATGGCGGAAGAATACGCTGCATGAGAATGAACGCACCCAAGTCTCCGCCTTGTTCGAGACGTTTGCGCAATTCCTCAGAGTATAGATTATTGCCTCCGCCCTCGCGTTGAGGCTTTAACACATACCCCGCAGGATTAGCCAATCCCAATTTCACCGCTTCGTCACCTTCGTCTCCATCTAAAGAGTACAAGTTAGCAAACACTCGGCGCATGTTTTCGGCTTGCTCGGGCATGAAGCGCTCCAGAACGCCGGCTTCGGCGAGCTTTTGTTGCACCTTCTTCGAACCCGCGAGATGCATGGCCACCGACGGGCTTTTCAACGCGTTTGATTTTTCAATCAACATGCGCGCACTCCACTCGGCATCGGTTGGGTAATCATTTGGTGTGTATCCAGCTCGAAAGTATACCAATCCGATGTCGTCGCCTCGAAATTGCAACGAACCGGCAGCGCTCAACGAACCTTCGGCGTTAATTTCAGCCAAAGTCGCACGAACGGTGCGCACACCGTGATTTTCAAACATGTGCTGAGAAATCAAGCGCTGATCGAAGATGTTTCGCTCGCCAGGTTGCACAACCATCAACACTTTGCCTTTACTCCCCGTCGCTTTCCATCCCTGGGCGAGAATATCGGCGGCGCTCACGAGCGCGTCATTCTCGGGAATTGAATCCAAGTCGTCTCCCCCTTCGCCCGTCCAAACGGCTAAATGTCGATGCATGGCACTCACTTTGCTCCCCAATGCCATAAAACTCGTGCTCACGGTGTTCACTTCGACTTGCAATGGCAACCCGCTTGGAACGTCGAGCATGTAGTCAGAACGCAGCACTGCCACTTCGGCGTTCACTCTGCCCTCCTGACCACCGCTTTCTTCATACACTTTCCATAAAGCCGCCGTGAACTCATCATTTTTGATCGCCCTGCCTAACGTTTGTCGCAAAAATGCATCATCTCTCGATACTTTATCATACAATTCAGCGAACGCCGGCGAAACCTCTACGGCGAGCGCAAACGCGTCCCGCGGAAACGCCGTCGGTGCGGCTGATATCGGCGCGTGCGTGAACCCACCACCACCACTGGTACCATTCGCAATCATCAACCCATTTTGTACCGCCCACGACACCGCCTCTACCCCTCGTGCACGCTCGTCGTCGCTCACCTCATCGTCGCCTTCGCTCGCGAGCACATTCTCATCCCCACCCACGCCCTTCGCCCGCACCATCACCGTCCTCGTCCTCGTCCTCGTCCTCGTCCTCGTCCTCGCGTGCGCGATGGTTGTGTGTATTGTATGCACCACGTTCGTCGTCGTCGTCCTCGCCTTCGTCGTTATCATCACGTCCTCCTCTGTGCGGACGACTGACGACGACGACCGACGACGACTCTGCGACTGTGATCGATGGACGACCTGACGACAGACGAGGACGCACAGCGCGCCGCGCACGGGGCTACCATGTCTCTGGACGACGTGCCGATCAACGGACACGCCCAACGCACGTGGGACGATTTATTACGATTACACATCAATGGCGACGACGAGGACGCGAGCACGGGGACGCCACGCGCGCGGACGACGAGGACGAACGGTGACGAGGACGATGGTGGTGAAGATTTGAATGCGACGGAGCGCCGGGAGTCAACGCCGACGCCGACGAAGAGCTTCTTGAAGAAGGGATCACGAGCGATGCGAACATCGGTGACGCCGAAAAAGTCACCATCGTATGCGAATACACCAGCGAGGGTGGATAGCGCGTTGAAGCCGTTGGCGCTGGCGAACGAGGGGAGGTACGCGTTTACGGATGACGACTCGAGCGGCGGCGATTACGAAGGACGAGGAGGACGAGGACGAGTGTCGGATAATAGCGCGTCTAAAGGGACGACACCGAGTAGAGTGGCGGTGGTGAAAGCTCAAAAACCTATTCGAGATGAAAATGATGACGGTGATGTCATGCGTGCATGGCAAACATTCAAGACGCAGAGCGAACGCGACGTACGCGAGTTTGAAGCGTTGGAGGCGCGCTTTGCGGCTGGCGAAGACGTGAAAGCGAACCCGTCGCCGTCACCTAGGCGTACGACGAGCACACAGCTGAACGACATAGACGCTGCAGATGCATTCGTCATTGAGCGCGAGGCGATTGCGCGCGCAAAGGTTGGTTTAGAGAATGAAAGACGCGAGTTTGCGCAAGAAAAGGCGGCTTTTGAGACGCGACGGGTAGAGCTCGAAGAGTCGTTTCGTGCCGAGTGCGAAGAGGAGCGCCAGCGCTTACAGCGCGAAAAGGTGGCACTGACCAGAGATAGAGAACGCATGCTCGCATTGCCAACGAAAGAAGAGCGAAATGAAGCTAATTTCTTGCGCGAACAACTCGAGCGCAACGAGGCAGAATTTGCCGCTCAACAGAAACGCGCAAAGTTGACCGCGGATAGACTGAGACAACAAATTGTCGATCTCACTACTGAAGTAGGCGAGCTTCGCCTCGAAAAACGACGATTAGAAGAGAAGAATCAAGTCATGAGCCAAATTCCGGCCAAGTCTACGCCTTCTCGTACTGTAGTCGCTCAGACAGCTGCGTCTTCGTTTGAACGAGCGTTTGAATCGTCGTGCGCGAACCGAGCGTTGGTGACGTCTCCAAAACGTGACAACGACCAAGAAATCACGCGTGCGCGCGCGCCGCCAACCGTCCATGACCCAGTACCGAGTACAAGTGATAAAGCCACGCTCGGGTCGACATCAGGTCTCATTCAGGAAATCGCCCACGAAGATGGACGCACCGAGCGCGTTTTCAACGACAGCCGACGCTTGATCAAATTTCTCAATGGCACCATCAAAGAGGTAGTTCCTTCGAGTGCAGGCACGATTGTGACGGTGTACTTCGCCAATGGTGATGTCAGACGTAGATATCCCGATGAATCCGTAGAGTATTTCTACGCCGAGGTTGACACGTGGCACACCACGCACCCACCCACTGGCGCCGAGTTGTATCACTTTGTGTCGACGGGTCAGGTTGAACTTCATGGCTTGCATGAGTACAAGGAAATTTTGTTCCCAGAAGGTGCTCTGCGACGTATTTATCCCGACGGACGCGAAGAAGACGTGCTCAATCACCACTAGCTCCTCTCATTACTCGTGTGTAATAATACGTTAGCGCACTCAAAAATGTTGACCGCCGATCTTCACAACACGCGTTGACCACGCTGTCCTCACACGACGCCTCGTGCACCTAGGACGAAATCATGTCTGGAGCGACTTTGGACTTGCGAACGGCAACTCTCGATCAGCTCAAAGTACGTCCGCGCGCACCGCCGCCGCCGTCGTCGTCGTCGTCTTCCCGCGCTTCTCGCTCCGTGTTTGCGCGCCGAGACAATCATCCATCGTCGTCCCGTGCTGACGCTAGCGGTCGTCTTTCGCGCGCAGTCTGCCGATGAACAACTTCGCCAAGAAGTGACATCGTACTCTGAATCGCTGCAAATGCTTTCCAAGGCGGTGAGCCGATATCACACCTCGGGAACAGCCATTGAAACGCTGAGCAAGGAGGAGGTTGGGAAGGACATGTTGGTGCCGCTCACCGAATCGTTGTACGTGCCGGGTAAAATAGCGCGCACGGACAAGGTTTTACTTGATGTAGGCACGGGGTACTTTATCGAGCATGATTCTGAAAAGGGCGTGGACTACTGCAAGCGCAAGGTTAACTTTATAAAGGAAAATATGGACAAGTTGATGTCTCTCGTGCAAACCAAGCGCAAGCAACTGCTCTTAGTGCAAGACTTTCTTCGAGCTCGAGTGCAAGAACAAGCGGACGCTCAGGCGGGGAAGTAAGTACGTAGTCACGCACAACATTAGTCACAAGTAATATTATATGATGTAGTCTAGATGCTAACAAAGTCTCGCAATATTTCACCATTTCAAGACTCAGTGCTGTTGTCGTCGTCGCCGATGTTGGTCAACGCATCAGGCGGCGGACCGTCATCGGAAAGCTTGAAATGTGCCAAAAACTCAGTGTTACCTTCTTTTGCTCCCTTGATGGGAGACACAGTGTGGTCGAGATACTGAAACCCGAAAACTTTGGCGCCTTCAATGACGTTTTCAATCACCTCTTTGTGAACATTTGTATCTCGCACCACACCCTTTGCGCCAATCTGCGACCGCTTGGCTTCAAATTGTGGTTTGATGAGCACTAATAACGTTCCACCTGGTTTCAACACTGTGCAAATTGCCGGCAAAACTTTCAAAACAGAGATGAAAGATAAATCTAAAGTCACAATGTCGATGACATCTGGGAGCTCTTTGACGTAACGCAAATTTGTGCGCTCCATTAACACCACCCGTTCATCCTGTCGAATCTTCTCCGCAACTTGACCGTACCCCACGTCGACGCCATATACTTTCTTCGCACCTGATTGCAGCAAGCAATCGGTGAATCCTCCTGTGCTCAACCCCGAATCCAACGCAGTCAAACCGGAGACGTCGACGTTGAAATGTGCCAACGCCTTTTCCAACTTCAATCCAGCTCTGCACACAAACTTGGGCTGCTCTGCGATCACTTCAATTTTTACGCTCGGCTTAACCTTCGTCCCAGCCTTGGTAATCGGCTGTCCATCGACCAGTACCTTGCCTTGTGCGATCCAACTCTGCACCACCGTGCGACTCAGCTCTGGGTTCCTCGCCACCGTGAGCTCATCCAAGCGCTGCTTCGGACCTTTCATCGGTACCACGATTGCCGATTGCGTCGCGCGTGCCGGAGCATCACCACCACTATCACCACTGTCTTCATCTCCATTCGCTCGCGTGACGCCCCCGCGCACACCTCGCACGGCGTTCCCGCGCAGCCACCACGCGGCTCGACACCCCGCGCGCTGCGCCAAGCACGCCGACGCCGACGTCGACGTCGACGTCGACGCCGTCGACGCTCGCACGGTGGCCATCGCGCACTGTCTCGCTGCGCTCAACGACGACGCGAACAACATCGGGCGCGCACTGTGGCGTCCACGACGACGCGAACAACCTTTGCGCAACGACTGCGCTGAAAAAGTGCACCAATGCGCCACTGTCTGCCTCGCGCTCCACCGCCTCGCGCGACTCCACGCGTGTGCGCTGTGTAGCGACGGACGACAAGCGATGTATGCGATGTATGCGCACGCGATGCACCGCGTGACGGTGGCTGTGCCGGCGACGACGTCGACGACGACGCGGACGACGGATGGATTCGCCGCCGCCGGGCGAGGTTTTCGTCGCCGCCAGCAGGCGGGTGAGCGACGGCGTGCGCACGTCGCGCGCGTCGCGGAGGGTCGACGGAATGAACGACGGGTGACAGATGAGGAGGAGGAGTATGCAAAGTTTATTGAAGAGGCGCGAGCGTGGACGATGTATGATCCGGACCATTCTACGAGCGATGAGCCGCCGCCGTGGGAGGTTCTCACGCGCAAGACGATGGAGGAAGGGCCGTGGCCGTGCTGGGATGCGACGAAACCAGAGTCCGATTTCTTGGATCCACCGAGATTCGTGTCGTTTACGAAGCCGCCCACGAAGTTTGACCCGTTCGAGGAAAAAATCAAGTTGTACAAGGAGGCGAAGAGAGAAGAGCAGCGACAAGCCATGGCAAAGACGCGTGAGGAGGTTGCGGGGCAGCGTTTCATGTCAATGGCCGATGATATTCGATTAAAGTCGAAGATTGAGGACGATGAGTCGGGGTGGGATCATGATAAAATCATAGAAATGATCAATTTCCCAGAAGACATGCGTAGAAAGATGATGAGCGTTAGCGTGGAAGTGTACGACCCGAGGTTTCCGTATGACTTTTCTGGCATGGGGCCGCCTCCGCTGACGACGGAGGAGTTCTTACAATCCATTGGGCGTATGCTAGGTGACGACGAGACTGATCTCGAGCGCGTGGCGAAGATTGCCGATCGCACTGGATCTACCGTGCCAGAACTTGTCGAGGAAGATCCGGCAGCCATCTTGCAACAACGTTCGACGTTTGAACTTCAAAATGCCATGGACATCGGGGACGACGAAGATATCAGCTCAAGCGAGATTACCGACTTGGTTGACTCTGACGACTAGTATTAACATTCACAAATCTTTTATTTTAGCTATTGTTCATACACACATTTCTAGTTATACAATTCAATCAACTCTTTGCCGCCGCCATTGCTTTGCGACGAGCGTCAGCGTATGTTTTGCACAAGTCTCCCTCAGGTGAGTAAAACACTGCGTCTACGATGGAAGATCCCTCGCGGGCACGAAGCTCGACTTCCCATCCTTCTTGATATTTGTCAATGTCCGCGAATCGCTCGCGCCTACTTTCGTGCTCTTCTGGTAACGCTGCGATTGGACCACGTTTGACGAGAATGTTTGCGTCGTCTGAGCTCAGCGTTTCCAAGTGCGTCGCTCGACGTTGGACATCTGGCGCCGCTCTCGCCACCACTGGCCGCGATATCTCCATCTTAGCGAGTGCCTCTTCGGCCTTGTCAAGCTCTGCTTGCTTCACCGTAGACTTCATCGTATCCTCATCGAAAGTTCCAGAAGACGTTCCTTCCTCCATGACGGCGAGCGTTACGACTTCCAACCGCCCCTTGACATCCTTGACAAACTTATCGAATGCGCGATACTTGGCGGGGTCGACCGTAAACGTCAAGCTCACCTCGGTAGATCCTACATCGTGCGTTTCAATTTCGCCATCGTTTTCGCCGATGAAACCTATGAGCTCTTGTTCCTTGTCCGAGCGCAAGTTCACCTTGAAGCGCATCGCCGCGCGCTTTATTGGAAAAATTTCTTGCAACTTTGGTAGCGCCTCTAGTGCTTGTTGCTTGGCACTTCGCTTCGGGTCTACGCTAAAGTGAATATCACGTAATGCAGTTTCAATCATCCCTGGCGGATAAGGTCTATTCGTCGCTGGATTCACGCACTTCTCCACCAAAGTCATCACGGCGTCCCGAAACACGTGCTCCGTCTCAGCTTTTCTCTCCTTGTCGCTCACTTGAAGCTCACCTTTTTGCAATATAATCACGCATATCGCCTCTTGATCACTCGTCCCAAACACATTGATCAAATCTTCATCCTTAGCAAACACACCCTTGCTGACATTGGCGTAAATTTGCGTCGACTGCAGCACATTGTCCAAGTCCTTTTCGAACCCCGAGCGGTACGCCAGCACGGTGTTCTTGTAGCACGCGATTTCGAATCGCGTGCCGTGGGATTTATATCGCACGATGGCGACGTTGGTGAGCTTTTTTATCCCCACAGGTACGAACATCGCCTCACCTCGCGCCGTCGCCTCGCCTCGCCTCGCGCGCGTCGTCCTCTGCGGCGCCGTCCCGCTCGAAGGCACCGCTGGTTGGGAACACGAGCGAGGCAATTGTCCACGTCGCTGTCGTCACACACGCACGCGCGCACGCGTCAGTGTTCGCGTCGGCGTTCACACGGATACACGCATACATACGCGCATATACACACACACACAACGCGCACACGCACCCATCCGAGGGGTAGGCGCGCGAAGAACGCGCATAGCCGAGGCGTGAACGCTCACGATCGCTTGGAGGATTTGGATTTGGAAACTTTATAATAATGTTGCCCTTGTCGCTACTGAAGACGGCATGCGGGAATCCGATGTTAGTGGAGCTTAAGAATGGAGAGACGTATAATGGGAACTTGGTGTCGTGCGATACGTGGATGAATGTGCACTTGAAAGAGGTGATTTGTACGAGTAAGGATGGTGATCGGTTCTGGCGAATGGCGGAGTGTTACGTCAGGGGGAACACGATCAAGTACATCTGCGTGCCGGATGAAGTACTGGAAAAGGTGGAAGAAGAAAATCTTAAGCGTGCAGCGAGTCGTCCGCAGACGGCAGGACGAGGACGTGGGCGTGGGCGTGGAGAAGGTGGCCGCGGTCGCGGGGGTCGAGGAGGACGGGGCGCTGGCTCCGACCGCGAATAAGCGTGAAGCACTCGCTTGGATTGCCCCTAGGTTGTAATTAGATCCATAGTCTTACTAAGTTATGTCATTTTGCACGACGTGCATGCGTTTAGAGCGACTTTGTGTGTGTCGAACAACCAAATAAAAAGCTCTCGCGCGCATTCGCGCGCGCGCGTAGGGTTGTGCCTGCTCCCAGACAGTTGCTGCTCCAGAAGTGTGTGTTCGACTGCATTGCGGTGCGCCGTTGCGTGGGTGTGACCAACAATCTCGTTCGAGCGACGCGTGGGCGAATACGACTGCGACTGACACCATCACGCACGCGTGAGGCGTCTTATTGCGTCCTTGAGCGCACGCGTCGACCGACACCATGGAGCTCCTTCTCGAGTTTGACCAGGAGTACTACGAGCCCGACGACGATCGGAGGCGCCGGTCGTCGTTCGGGATGTCAAGTTCGCGCGAGGAAGAAACGATAGAACAATTGATAGTCGACTACACGCAAGCACCGTCCAATAGCGCGCTTGAGGGGTTGCGAGCGATAGCCACGAGCAGCGATGAGGATGCGTCTGCGGTGTTAGTAATCAAACTTCTCGAACACATGGGTGGCGAAGCGGCGATTGCTGGCGCACGGGAAGAAAATGAAGAAAGCGAAGAGGAAGATAAAGTCATGGACGTTCCAAGCGCGCGATGTGATGCACGACTCGTTGTCTTGGGGGCAAAGATATTGGAAGTGATGCCAGCGACGAAGTATGGACCGAGTCATCGAGGCGTGCTACTACGGGGCATCAGTCACGTGTTGAATTCGTATATGGGGAACTGTCAGACCGTGTGGGAAGCCGACGGGCTCGAAGCACTACTTAGCGTGCTGAACAGGTTGCTTAAGACGAATAAAGATGGCAAAGGTGATGGAGATATCAAATTAGCGGCAGAGTGCGTGCGTCGCGTCGCCGCATTTGCCACGTCAACGCTGGAGTTTACCTCTTGGCTTAGATATGCAGCAGATAACGAACCGAGCGCGAAAAGTTTTCTCCTGGACCAGCTCAATATGACGCTGCAGTTGAGATTTAGTCGCGGGCCGTCCGATATTTTCCTTCTTGATGGAGAAAGTAGCGGTATATTGGGCTCGGCGCAGCCAAAGTGGCCATTTAGTGAAGGTTTGGGTTTCGTGACGTGGGTATATTTAGAGAGTGTATCCGCTTCCGAGTCTACAACAGCATCTGCGGCGTCTTATGCGGCGGCAGCATCTGCATCTCAGGTTGTGGATGCATCTCCGCTCACGGCGGCGGCGGTTGCGGCCGCTGCCGCTGGAGACAGCGAAGTGCACATGCCACGGCTATTTAGCTTTTTATCTGCTGAGGGCCAAGGTGTTGAGTGCTACTTCCATGAAGAATTCTTGATATTAGAGACGAATGGCTTGAAGGAATCGAGACTGACTATTCCTTTCTCGTATAAATTTCCACTCAAACGATGGTTTTGTTTGGGCATTGAGCACAAACCCGCGACAGTGCGTACGGGTGCGGCAGAGACGAGACTTTACGTCAATGGCGCCCTAGTGGAAACGCATAATTTCAATCTTCCAAAAATCAGTCGACCGCTAGGATTCTGCTGCGTAGGTACTAATCCACCGGCAGCCATGGCTGGTATGCAGCGGAAACGTCGCCAGTGTGCGTTGTTTGCTAGTTTAGGCCCCGTTTACATTTTCAAACAGGCACTGGGAGGGAATGCCATGAAAGCACTAGCCTCACGAGGGGGATCGTATGTTCCAAGATTTCCATCGGTCGATGAAAAGAATCCGACTAATCCAGAGAGTTTAGCAGATTTGGATGAGAATCTCGTCCTAGACAGAGTTCTTGCGTCGACTGTTTTGCAAGTTTTACACCCAAGGATGGCGAGTAAAAATAGCGTCGTAGACATTTCGCCACATGGAATGGCTGTGGAGTCAAAAGCTGCTCTTTTAGGTGGTACATCACACGCAAGGCGAACGCTTTTACGTGACTCCATATGGGCAGCAGCAAGTGGAGGACCAGCGGTTGTACTTCCTTTGGCGTGTCCTGTGGTCGGATCAAAACACTTACAGCCTGAAATCTCTCAAATTTACGAAGATTTTGCGTCTGCCGGATCGTCCATTCGTTCAGTCATTGGTATACTCGCTGGTGCTTGCGACTTGCATGCAGAGAACGTAAAAGCTCTGGCAGAGAACGACGTACCAAATTTGCTCGCGCACGTATTGCCATTTGCGCTCGATGGGCTGCGCCGGGATTTGAAAGACTTTTCTCAAAGTAGCATAGGAGACGAAGAAGAAGCCATCATCGATGCCTTGGAGTACTTGTTGTCGGTATGCAAGCAAGATAAGCAAGCCTCAAAGCAATTGTGCTCATCTTTAATTCTCGATTTCACGCCGTGGACGGGCTCTGGAGTTCGCATGATCAAGCGTATTTTATGCATTTGTTCTTCGATGTGCAACACCAATCCGGATCTCATGCAAGAAGTCTCTGCACTGCAAATACTATTGGACAACGGTCGCAGGTGGTTATCACCCAAGTCATCTATAATGGGCGGCATATTACACAGTAACTCCGCAAAATCCGTCATGGATGACTCTGGAGTTTTAAGCATCACGGAAGCCGAATCTCTTCCATTGATTGATGAATTATTTGTTTCTGTGAGTCTTTTGACGAATACAAGTGGGCGAATGTCTTCAAAAGTGGAGATAATTGTCGGATTTCTCGCGGAATGTCCATGTCCTCACATGCTTGCTGCAACTGTGAAGCTCGTGTATTCAATCATCATCTCCCCCAACTCTGAACGCGCAAATGAGTTTTTATTCGCCTTCGTGGATCACGGCGGGGTGGAAGTGTGCATGGGACTCGTCAGGGCGCTCGCTCTACGAGGAAAATTCGACGATGAGTTGCATGGTGTACAAAATTTATTTGCCTCCTGCGTTCAATTGTTTGGTTATTTGCTCGAAACTGGGTGCGTGAGCGCGAATAAAACCACGGAAATTGGTGGAAGTAAAAAAGTCACGAAGGGAAGCATTGAACGGGCCGTGAGGCACGCTTTTCGGAAGGGCTCGTCCAAGCTGATTACGATGGACGTGTACAAGCAAATCATGCACTCGTCTCTTTCCATTAATCTGGCAAACATCAACATGACCGAGCCAGCGAGGCTCATCAGTGGCGGTATGCTTGGATCTATGCTGTGGACTTTGTCTGATGCCGAAGATGATGTCACGAATGAAGCTCTTAAAGACACAATGTTGCTCGCTTGTGCGTACGCTGAAAATCGAAACATGCTACTCTCGTTACCAGAGTTTCCTGAATGGTTAATCAAGCTTCTTGCGTCGTCTCAGCCGCGGAATCAAAACGTATTGGACGCCGCTGCCGATCTGCTTCTCATCATGCTGCAACACTCTATGCGACTTCCCGATGGATGGCGAGTGCTCGAGTCTGTTCTCGAGTCGATAACATTCGTCGCAAAAGACGACTTTAGGAAAACAGCGGAGGCTCAGCGGACAATATTAAAAGGCTTAACTGGATTCATGATCAACGAACTGAAAGGTATTCGTATTTCAGATAATGATCAGAGGAAGAAAACTCGCGAACCTCAAGGGACAGACGCGAAGATTGCCCACGACAACATCATCGCCTTGTTACATATGGTTGAAGCACACTTGCGATTGATTGCCTTTGTGAAAATCGATGGACCACACGACCTTGATAAAGTATCCGATGCTCTCGTGTGCTATGGCGCACATGCAGTTGAGTCTGCAAATGGCTGGGTTGAGCGAAGCCGAGCTAGCGAGGATCCAAATGCTTCCACCATTCGCGACGAACCTGCACGTCCATTTGATTCATTGGAATTACTGCGCTTGACACAAGAACTAATCAAAATACTAGTTGGTACCGATTGCACTACCATCACTCCATCATCAGCGCTATTGAAAGACGATGAATTGGTGCACTTGCTCCTTCGACTCACGCTGGCCAATTTCCGCGAAGAAACTCTGTCGATGGACGACTTGGAAGTTGAACAAGGCTTGCCTCTCATGCCGGCACACATTGTGAACACACTCACCTCATTAACTTCTGGGAATTCGTCAATTTCCGATGCGATTGCATTTGAAGCAAAATCACTTTGGGGCACGAGTCAAATGAGTGATTCTGGTAAACGCATCTCGGTACTCCACAATTTGCTTGTCCCGTTCTTACAATCAGCTTCGGTTCGCAAGTCAGCTCAGCTCGCGCCGGGTGCTATTGCTTTACTATTTGATGAGATTTGGCGCTACAAACGAAGCGATGGCCGTGGCGTGGTGTACATCAAAGCGATATCGGCGTATTTGATTGCTCTCATTGCACGTTGGCGCGACGTGATTTTTCCAAATGAAACGAAGGACATAGGATCAAAATTGCGCGCACTCGCTTCTAGCACAATGCCTACCGCCATAGGGACGTTGTGCTCTCAAGAATGGATACAGTTACTCATGTCGACTACTATCAAGGAAACTCTTGTATGTATTTCAACATCGGCGGCCATTTCTGATAATCGCCACAGTGTCATGCTGGCGAGAGGCCCAGGGGCGATGGATGCAAGATTGAGTGCGCAGCAAGCTGTACAACGTACGCGAGCAGAAACATTCAAGAAATTTGTTGAAGTTTGGGAAGGCGAATATGTCAACATTTCCATGTCTTCAAAATGGCTCGCTGCTCTGTCGAAAGAAGCTTCTCGACGAACGCTTTCAATTGCGGCTCAAGGCGAAAATAGGAATCGCAGCGAGCAAGCGTGGGAAAAGTACATGCGAGATTTACAAGCCGCAAAGTGTTTGATGGTCAAGGTGAAAGATGAAGGAGAAAGCACGCGATTGGGTATCAACTCATTTGAGAGCGGTAGGCGTCGACGTTACCGCCTGTCTCGAACAGCGACTGTTCATAAACCTCGCTCGACGCACATGGCCCCAGTTGATAAGAACGCAATAGAAATCAAGCTTCCTGTTCGAGAACAAGTTGATATTTCTGATGATGAAGATGACGAAATATTGTTGACTCCGCAAAAATCCGTCAATAAAGAAGAGTTGAACGAAGTGATGGCCGCTACTGCTGCTTTAGCTGTTGCGGCAAATCTCGGTGAAGTCAAGAAGTCAAATCATGAGTGCACGGCGACAATGGTTACACCTTTGGAACTTTTTGCTGGGAAATTTGCAATCTCTGACTCTGAAATGACATTTACCACTATTGATGCTTCACGCGCTTGGGTATGGCCATTAGAGACTCTTCATCAAGTACAAAGTAGGAGATATTTACTACGCCGAAGTGCTTTGGAGTTATTCATGCTTGACCGACAAACGTACTTCATTGACTTTGGTTCCGCGGAACAAAGACGACAAGTTTTCCGAGTGTTGATCAAATTGCGCCCGAAAAATTTTATACCACTGTACTTGGAAACCAGCAAGCCAGAGGCACTACTGCGTAAGAGTGACATAACTTCAAGATGGATTCGGCGCGAGATTTCAAATTTTGACTACCTCATGGCTCTCAATACACTCGCCGGGAGAAGCTATCAGGACATCACGCAGTACCCCGTATTTCCTTGGGTTATAACGGACTATACTTCAGAAACGTTGGATTTGAATGATCCCGCGGTGTATCGAGATTTACGAAAGCCTATTGGGGCATTAAATCCGACAAGACTGGAGAGGATAAAGGAACGCTATGAATTCTTTGACGATCCTGAAATTCCAAAATTTCATTATGGCAGTCACTACAGCTCATCTGGCACGGTGCTCTATTACCTTCTTCGTATTGATCCATTCACGACGCTCGCATACGAGCTTCAAGGTGGAAAATTCGATCACGCCGACAGACTTTTCCATAGTGTCGCGTCAACGTGGAAGAGTTGTTACAATGACATGAGTGATGTTAAAGAACTCATACCAGAATTCTTTTACTTACCAGAGATGTTTAAAAATGTGAACAATATCGACTTCGGCGTCACTCAAAAAGGTGAAAAGGTTCATGATGTGGTGCTTCCTCCTTGGGCAAAGTCACCAGAAGATTTCGTGGAGAAGCAGCGGGAAGCGTTAGAGAGCGAATTTGTGAGTAAGAACTTGCATCACTGGGTAGATCTTATTTTTGGATATAAACAACGAGGCAAGGCTGCAGAATCCGCTTGCAATGTCTTTTACTACATGACATACGAAGGTGCAGTCGAAGTAGAAGGCATTAAAGATCCTTTGTTGTTGAAAGCGACGCAAGATCAAATCGCTTGTTTTGGGCAAACTCCATCACAACTCTTGACTGTGCCTCATCCTGGCAGACAGCGAGCCGCGGATTCCATTACAGGAAGCCACTGGTTGTTTGATAACGATAACGGTGTATCGAACTACGCACTTCCTGTTCCGAATTACGGAGAACACCGCGCATCATTTATGAATGTGCTCCCGACTGGTCAGCTCGTTGTCGTGTCTCCAACTTTGGAGATGAAAATTCATCGATTTGTGCCAAATCTACCTGGGTCTTCAGGTGTACCATTTACATTTGATGCAGCAAAAGAACAAAGTACTCTTGGATCACTCATGGGTTCGATTCGGCGAAAAGCTGGCTTTCATGACGTTGCAGAATCAATCAAATTTGCGGCAAAGTTGGATCCTAAATTGTTGAGTTCAGGAATGACACTCCCTTGTGCCGCTATTCCCAACGGTAGATTCTTGATCGTTGCCGGTCACGCTGACAACTCTTTAAAAGTGTACAACAACGAGACTGGAGCGGTGGAGAATGCGAAAATTGGACATCGCGCGCCAGTCGTCGCTCTCGAGCTTTCCAAGGATGGTAGAGTTCTCGCCACCGGCTCAGCAGATGGTACTGTGGGCATCTGGCTCGTAAAGCTCCCCGCAGAGAAAGTGACCATTGGCGAGAATGTGCGCGAGACGATCGCACCAATCATTCGAATCAATGAGAACAACATTTTTAACGATGGCTCGACAGTGGCAGATGTCATTGAAACTGCAGCAGACGTTGCTACGAACGTCTTCACCAAGGCGACTTTGAAAGGGCCAATTAGCCTATGTAAAGGTCACGGTGAAGCAATATCTTCGCTTGCATTGAACACGAATTTGGATTTATTGCTCGCGGTGAGTCCGTTCGCGGGAGCATCGTTCTATTCCATCATGAAGGGTCAGCTCTTCACCAAGATTCCTTCGCTTGCTGGCTCGCTGTGCGCTATTTCGGATGAAGGTTTCGTAATTATATGGAATGAAAGAACATGGACGATTAAAGTCGCGTCAATCAATGGTGATATTATCACTTCTATGTCGTTGATTGAAAAATGTCCAAAATTGACCACAATGACCGTTTCAACTGATGGATATCGCTTAGTGGCGGGCACTGCGGAGGTGAATGGTCAGGTTGCCGTTATTGCGTTCGATCTACCTTCATTAAATGTACGTCAGCGCTGGGACTTTGAGTCTCAATCTGACATTACTCAACTCGTTCTCACGGCAGATAACACAAATTTACTTGCCGCAGCATATGATGGTTCTATAAGACTTTTCAATGACCCATCCATTTCTGCTCGTAGCTTCAACCAGATGCTTCAAGCGGGATGGACAAACGTAGTTTAAATTTAGCGATTTAGTATTATATGTATAATTACAGCGGTACAGAACAACTCCCTAATGCGTTGAGAACACACTATATCCAGGCAACACCACAGATTCATGGATTGCCATGGAGTAGTCCCGCGCTATTGCTGGCGCATTGGTCGTAAGCTCGACGAATCCGTCGGTGTGACTAACTTCATTCCATTTTTGTTGTCCAATCTTGACGGATGCTTTCCAGAGAGTGGCATTGTGAGACAAAAACGCAACTTTAGCCGCCGACGCCGCGAGCTCGACGTTCAACTCCTTGCGCAAACGACCGATGCAATAGCTGGGCAAACCGTCAATCTTCAACCGCGATGCGAGTTCGTATAATTCCAACAAAATTTCAGGCTGAGGATGCACCGGAATCTGGTAAATCCAGCGTAATGCCGCGAGTACCACAGGAACATTCGCGTCTTTTAGAACAAGAGTTTTCATCGCATCCTTTTGCGGGGCAACCATGCGCCGAACTGTAAAGGCTACAACGACGGCGATGTAATACATCAACTGCACAAGTGCAGCGAGTGCCGCGCCAAACCATGGATGATAACTACGAGAAAGCTTCGCCACATCCGGAGTACGCTGAAGCGCTGCAGTCAGGGGAGACATCTCGATAAGCTGCTTGAGATATCTAGAGCCTTCACTCACCACGTCAACATGTGCAAAAATCTTGACATCGCCAACTATGATTTCAAGATTTCCCGTGTCGTGGGTTCCTTTCACAGGAATATGGAGAGAGCCGCCAATCAAGCCACCTTTGGTGCCAAACACACCTTTTTTGTTGAGTTGAGTGAGAATTTTCGCGTCCAAGTTGGATTCCTCCTCGGCCCTCTCGGCTTGCTTGACCTTGACATCACCCTTGATGGCGTCGTCGTCTTGTTCTGCGTCTCGCTCGTTGTACTTTGGAATGGTGTCCGCATACGTACGCCCTTCTGCTACGTTGTCCTCGTCATCGCCGACAGGAAACGGCATGTAAGACTCCAAATTGATGGCAATACACACGCCTGTCTCTTCAGGAGAGCCACGGATGTTGGGATCGCGAGCACCGTGCAAAATGACGAGCGCGCCATCCACGCACGCCCCAGCGTGACCGAAGCGAGGATCGGTGTCTGATTCTGGGTTGAGACGAGCCCACTCTCCCGTAGGAAAGTGGAACACGTATGTGTCACCGAGAACGCTATCTCGTAATAGTACCCGACCGCCATGAATGATCCAATTCGCACCGAGGACGCAGGACAAGTACGAAGTACGCGGACTCGGCACTTGCCCAGCGCGAGCGACGATGGTCCAACGAGGCGTACCTTGCGCTGAAAGCTGCAGAACCCAAACCACCATTTCCACAGAGGTTTCCGATGGGCTTAACACATACAACACTGAGTTGCGAGCAGCCATAGCGCAACCATCACCGCCGACTGGGTGTTTCCATTTCGTGTCTATCGTAAGCCACTCCGACTCGGCTAAATCAAAACCGTACAAGTCGTTGTATACCACGACGTCCTGTCCGGGTTGAACATCCTTACCACCGAACACGAACACGACATTGTCGGAAATGCACATGCAGTGACCAGTACGCGCGGGCGGCGGATCACCCACAACGTCAATCATAGTCCACGAACAACGCACGAAATCAAACACCCACAAGTCGTTCAAGCACCCAAACTGTCCTTGACCGCCAAACACGTACAACAAATCACCGTGTACAACCGCGGCGTGACCGTATCTTCCGGGCGGTAAGCCGACCTCGGGTTCGGTCGCCGTCGCTGGCACCTCATAGCACGCCCCACGTCCAGACCACCGATAGATGTTCGTCACAAACTCGCCCTCGTGCGCCAAACCGCCATACGTGTAGATTTCATCCTCCCAAACAAACGCTGCGCTCCCTACAAAGTACCCTTCATCCTCGTACCCATCACCAGATAAGGTATCATCATCATCATTCGTATCCATGCGTGTTCCACCCATCGTTCTCGTCGTCTTCATCATCATTTTCGTCGTTGCTCCTCCAACCACGTCGTCCTCGGGCGTCGACGTCCCGCTCGCGATCGCGCCCATCACCGCGACGACGGGATCCTCCTCCTCGTCATCAAATTCTTCATCCTCCTCACCATACGCGCCTCCATGACGAAGATCATGTCCTGGATCATCATTCTCTCGATCATTCTGATACACCTCCACCAATGCGTTGATAAATTCCCCTCTCGATTGCATCGCCCCGAGCCCGTGCGCCTTGGCCAACGCGCTGAGTTCCTTCGTGGTCATCTTCGGTAACGCCGTGATGTCAATCTTAGGTTTACCTCCTGCCGCGCTCGTCGTCGTCATCATCGTCATGATGATCGTTACACGCGCGCGCTCGTCACCGCCGAGACCTCGTCGCGCACTGTGGTGCGCGCACCCAGCGTGCACGTAATTCCCAGCATCATGATGTGGTTCAACACCCAAACGATGGAGAGGATGACTCTTTGGCGCGCAAGAAAACTCACCCGGGCGCCACTCGTCGCCGCCATGGGGTCGAACAAGTCATCGCGCGCGAGCGAACGCGAACCTTTGGTGAAACCGCCACCACGAGAGGCGCACGCGAAGGAGGGGCGCGCGCAACACGGGGCGTGGGGGACTCGAGGTGGGACTGGTGATGGGGGAGATGTCGAACGCGGGAGGCTGTCGACGACGACGTCGTCGACCTGGTCGCGCGCGGCGACGTATGGGGCGGCGTGCGTGGTGCTCACAGCGTGTACGGTGGCGCTGGTGACGAGTTCGGTGTTTCCTGTGGATGCGTTACCGCGGAGCGTGCAAGACGCGTGGAGCACGATGCGAGGCGCGCGGCCGGGGAAGGATGTGGAAGTGCGTCACGAGTTGTTGGCGTCGAGCGTATTTGCTGATTTTTGCAAATCTATTGGCGATGATGATGCGTGTGAAGACGTTAAGCGCCTTCGTTCGGGATTGGGCGCGGTTGAGGATAGTTCTTTTAACGCCTTGGTGTCTCGCGCGAGGGCGTTGAAATCCGGCGTCGATGATTCTGTGGAGGCTGGCGTTGGATTTTTAGGCGCGTACGACGACGTCGTGACGTACATGGCGAGCAAGCCACGGGACGTGGCGAAGCTCGTCCCGCAGTGGTCGACTGCGAGCTTAGGGTCGCTCGGCGATGGGCCTGGGTCGGCTGATTTTATTCTCGCCAAGAAGCTGAGCGTCTTTGTGGCGGATATCTTTCCACTGTTGCGGAAATACCCAGATTGGGACATGTCGGATACGAATCAAATCCGCTTTCTCTCGCGCCACATGCACGACAGTATACTCACTTCAGAGTCCTCACGCGAAGAACTGGTTAATTTCATGCGCGGAGGCGATCGAAAGACGGCGTCGTTGGCAAAGGCTGAGCGCTCAATGGGGATTTTACCGCCAAGGAATGTCCATCGCAAGCCGCCACTTTCAAAGTTTGCTTCCAACAAAGTTCAGCACGGCGCGCACTTATTTCGCAAGCACCGTTCTGCCTCTCTCGGAGCCGAGGAATTCAATCCTGCCAACGAGGGTCTTCCCGACGCGTTTGACGCGCGCGAAGAGTTCCCACGCTGCAAGCGACTGCTCGGCACCGTGCGAGACCAAGGTAAATGTGGCTCGTGCTGGGCCGTCGCCGCGACTGAAGTCATGAATGACCGCCTGTGCGTGGCAACGCGTGGTGAGAAGACTCAAGAACTTTCACCACAATACCCTTTGTCATGCTACTCGAGTGGGGACAAATGCAACGGCGGAGACGTCATGGACACGATGGAAGCGGCGTTGGAAGCTGGCATTCCCACGGGTGGCATGTTGGATACTGGTGCGTGTCTTCCGTACGAATTCGAGCCATGCGACCATCCGTGCATGGTTCCAGGTACGCAAGTGCAAAGTTGTCCAACAACATGCGCCGATGGGTCTAAATTAGAGCTCGTCTACCCGAAATCCAAAGCCTATACGTGCCCAGAGGGTGACGTCGCGTGCGTGGCCAAGGAAATCCAAGAGCACGGCTCAGTGGGCGTGACTTTTGGGCCAGTGTACGAGGACTTTTACTCGCACAAGAGCGGCGTGTATCACGCACCGAAAAACGGTGGTGACGGACTCGGTATGCACGCCACCAAGCTCATCGGCTGGGGGAAAACCGACGAGGGCGAGCGGTATTGGATCATGGTGAACTCGTGGCGAAACTGGGGCGACGATGGCGTCGGTTTCGTCGGCATGGGTGAAATGCAAATCGAGTCTGGAATCGCCGCGATTGAAATGTAAAGAATTTCTTAGTGTTTGTAGAGCTAATATTAAAAAAGATAGCAGAAACGTTCTAGCACGTAACCACGCCCTTCCCTAAAACCAAGCGCTTAGTGCGCAACGAACGCCTTGCCAGCCTTGGAACCGCTCGGGATCACCTTGAGGGTGTTGAAACGAACGGTCTTAGACAACGGGCGGCACTGACCAACGACAACCTTATCACCTTCGTTGCAACGGAAGCACGGGGAGATGTGGGCAGAGATGTTGGTGTGACGCTTTTCATAACGCTGGTACTTGCGAATGAAGTGCAAGTAATCCATGCGCATGACGATGGTGCGGTTCATCTTGGTGGACTTGACGACGCCGGTCAAAATACGGCCACGAATGGACACGTTACCCGTGAACGGGCACTTCTTGTCAATGTACGTGCCTGTGTGTGTTTAAAATCGAGTCATCGTCAGTACACGTGTCGTTTAAACAATCGCGCGCCCGTTGTTCGAGCGCGTCCAGTGGTGGGTCTCAAGCCCTAGAAGAGCATAGATCCGATCGAGCTCAATCACCCGGTGCGTCGCACGTACCTTCAATCGCCTCCCGCGGGGTCTTGAAACCGAGACCAACATTCTTGTAGTATCGGCTACCGCCCTTACCCGGCGCCTTCTTCTTCGTCGACGCGGAGAAGCTGTGCGTGTGAAGAAAAATCAAAGGTCAGTCATCGGCGGCTTTTGGCTCTCGCGCTCGAGCGCGATCGCGCGCGAATCTTCCCCACCGCGAGCGCATTCGCCACCAACTAACGCGCGTATACGCATCACAAGTAATAACACTTACCCAACGTTCACACCAAGTTGCTTCTGGTACGCTTTCTCGTGCTGTGTCGCGGGAAAAACACCCAAAGGTTAGGTTCGCGTTCGCATCGCCACCGGGGTTCGCTCGAGGGCTTTCCAATCATCCTCGTCGTCTCGCGCGTGTCCAGTGAACGCCATCGACGCGTCGACGACGACGACGTCGATGAACGAACACATGATAAACGCGTTTGCGTTATCGCATCGTCCGCACGTACCTGTTCGGCCGCCATTGTTGCAGCTGTAAAAGAGGGATGGCGCGCCCGCGCGCGCGCTCTTGAACGCGCCCGCTGAGGCTGGGGCGAGGGACCCACACAACGACCAATCATGAACCATCAACTTCATATTCAACGCGCATGTAATTCGATCACGCGTGGTTTTGTGCGTCACCCATGCGTGGGTGTCGCGTGCCATAAATCTGACGCTCATCGACGTATTGGTTGTTGACTACGACGTACGGTCACGCGTTGGCGCGAGGGCACACCGAGTTGACGTCACTCCTTCGACGCGCTTTATTCAAGATGATGATGACGACGATGATGACCCCGACCGTGGTTCGTGCCAACGTGCGTGTATATGCGTGTGCGCGCGCGTTTCGTGTTTTGTTTGAAGACGTCGCTAGGGTCGAGTCGTGCGTCGAGTGCGCGCGCCGAAGAGGACGAGGATGTGACGATGTGTTCCACCCAGAGCGAGGGGGGACCGGGACGGATAAACTCGGCGACTGACGATGGATGTGTGGCGATGATGATTACAAAAATGACAGGTTGCGCAACGTAACGTTCGCGTCAAGGCGAGCCAGCAAGCTGTGGATGCGGTGCCGCAACCAGTGAAGCCGGAGGCGAACGATTGCTCTGAGCGCGTCGGCGACTGCGCGGCGCGCGTGGACATGGCCAAGGCGAAGTGCGTGCACCCGGACCGACCGGTGGCGAAGGCGTGCGGTGACTGCCCGCGCCGCAAGTAAATGCTTACACCCTTAGCGCGCTGATACTGCACTTTTGTGTGCGTGCTAGCTTGATTCTTTGAAAAACTTTGTTTCGTAGGAGGCGCGGGTTCCTCAATGTAATGACACTGCTTTTTCCTATCGACGTTCGTGTCGAATGTATTTCACGCCTGCGTAGAATATCGCAAAGTACACTGGAATGGACAACGCCGCGTACAACAACGATGTGAACTTGTTTCTACTCTCAAGACCGAACGTGGTGAGCACGGAATCGCCATTTATGGGTTCACATTCATTTTGGTTTGAGAAGAATAAGCGAAGCAGTCGCACGCTCGATTCTGGTAAAGACAATTGCTCGAGTAAATCATCTAGACCGCCCGTTTCGGATCCGCAATGATCGTAAAATAATCGACCCGCGTATTCGTTCACCATGACCGCGCTCCATGCCCATTGAATGAATGATAACTTGTACAGCCACTTCCACACGTCGTGAATCGTTCGCGCGCGAATGAAAAATCCTCCCACCAACATGTTCAACGTGCCGACGATTGGCAAAATAACTGCAGGACCTACATCGCCAGGGATTGCAGCGGCAATAGCGCAACCTATCAACATGGCTATGTTCAAATTCACAAAGTTGGCCAGGAAGAAAAAGAAGAATGATCCAGCAGACGGATTCAAGCCGACAGACCAGTACAAGATGGCGGCAAATGACATCGACGCAAGAACCGTCATCGGTAGTTCAACGATCAGCTTTGATAGCACATAATTTCCAGGGCGATAATAAGCGTCGTGAAATTCACGCGTGTAAACTTCACGCTCAAACTTCGTTTCCTCAACGTGAACTTGAGCCATGAAACATGGGAGAATCATGGAGATGAAAGCAATGCCGTTTATATTGAGCATACCACTCGGCGTATGCTTTTGTGAGTAGAAGAAGCTCGACAGCAGCGAAGCTAGAATAGTATACAGGCCAATGCGAGTAAACCAGAAAATTGCATATTTCCAACGCGGTGAATCCTTGTATCGGATTAAAATGCCAAGCTCGGTGAGTGGTCCGTGTGCATAAGGCGAATCTTTTCCTTTTCCATTCGTACCATTCGAGCGCGATTCTGTGTTTATCGTGACGGCGTTCATCGGGAGCTTCAAAGATTTGATTTCGGCTACTTCTTCCAAATTATCTCGACATAAAGACGACTCCGCGTAGTAGGTAGCAAAATCACGCGCCGACGTACTATTTGTACGGGACTTGCTCACTGTATCAATGAGGTATTCAGCCATGTTAAATCCAGCTTCATACGGGAAACCTTGCGCGATGAAAAATTCCATAGGACATCTCCCACCGGGGCCAAAGTAAACCAAATTTCCACTATTGAGTAGAATCAATTTGTTAAAGCTCTGATACACACCCATGGATGGTTGATGGATCGTGACAACCATGGTTCTACCATCTTCGGCTTGCAGTCGACGAAGACTCTTGATGACTTCCGCAGCCATCGTAGAGTCGAGGCCACTAGTGGGTTCGTCCAAAAACATGGCTCGAGGATCATGCGTGAGAAGGGCACACGCGACTGATAAACGTTTAAGTTCTCCTCCAGAGATACCTCTGATTACAGCATTGCCAACGAGCGTATTTCGGCATCCATTCAGATTCATCTGGTCTATGACGTGTTCAACTTTTTCAAGTTTACGTTCGACGTCTTCATTATCTGTACCCGGGAGTTTGATCATAGCGGCAAATCTAATTGTTTCCCACACGGTGGCACCACCAAAAAAGCTTTCAATTTGAGGTACATAAGCGGTGTACTTTTTTATCGTCGCCACAGTGGGCTGTACTCCGTCGAAATAAATGTTACCCATCAAATTTCCTTCAGTTTTTCTCCTTGAAAGTACATCGAGCAACGTTGTCTTACCAGCGCCGGACTGACCCATCAACGCAACCATATCAGACGCGCGAATAACACCAGAGACGTGTTGTAATATTGTTTTTGTACGACCATCGACGAGTTTTATCGAGTTACCGACGTCGTCGAGAGCTATGGTTAAACCATTCGAACCATTTGATGAAATCGAGGCTGCAGAGTCGATGGTGATAGTTGTCGCTTCGACGTCGACTCGTGGTGACGAATGATGCGCATCGCTAGTCGTCTGCGATGAGACTGTGACATCACACTCTGCGTTTTGAGTGGATTGCTGCGCGCCCATGGTCCGCGCCGCGGCGTGGAATGAGGGGCAGATATGTCGCATCGATGTATGCGCCTCGATTTACGCGAGCGCTGTTGTTAATGGTTGTTTTAATTTTCGTTTTGATGCGCTATGAAAATAACTAGAACACATAATTTGGCGCTAAATGTCGAACGACGCGCTACTTTTGTCTTTGAGGTTTCCATTTGAAGTATGTCACGGTCTCACCGTCTGCGTTCGTCTTTGTAATCTTCCTCTTTGGTCCTTTCGCATGTGAAATAATCTTTTGCATAGCCATCTCGCCAGTCATATCTTTGAGTTTTTTTGCACGCTCTTCATATGCGTTGTAGGTTTTATAAGCTCCTTTTTGCATGCGTGTAAGCTTCTTGATGGAAATCTCTGGCTGTAAACCGCTCGTGCTTGCATCCGCGTCCCCGGATACGCCAACTACGGCATCTTCATCTTCGAGCTGCGCCAAACGCGGGCGGTTGAACGTACGACCAACAAGTTCAGGAGCGGTGTCAAAGTGCTTTGCAGCATCGAAAGACTTGGCCTCTTCCTCCGTATCTACGAAGACGGTGTGCTTGCGTTTCGCCGACACGCCGATACCGTGCAGGTTCCTCTTCATCTTTTCAACCCTCTTAGCCTCAATCGCCGCCTTCAACTGCACGTACTTTACATCTTGTGTCTTCATCACTTTTAATTCATCCTCCGTGTACTTATTCTGCGTCGTACTCCTCGTCTTATGCACCCCATCCTCCGTTTTTGAGTTTTGCATCGCAAAGTAAAACTCATCAGGATTCCTATACGCCGCCTTTCGCTTCAACGCATTGATCGCATCCTCCTTCTTGTGAAAGTCCTTCGCGCGAAGGACATAATCCTTCTTCTTCTCTAACAACCCATACCGTTTACGATCGCTCAACTGCGAACGCTCCTTGTGCGTCTTGCGTTTCACCGCGTTTCTCAGCGCGCTCGACATGCTGACGATTCCGGCGTTGTATCAACGACGATGACGACGACGTCGGTCGATGATCACGCGCGGACGACGATGACGATGGTTATTCCACCTCGCACCCCGTTCGCGCTGTTCGCACAATCACCCGCGCACACGCACACGCGCCAAACAGTGCGGGCGACACCACCGCCGCCGCCAGCCGCAGCGACAGAGGCTGACTCGCCATGCGTCCGCATCATGGGTAACGACGACGCGGTGGATATCACCCCGCGAACGCGCGACGAAGCGCTGCGCGTGTTACGTTTACACATGCACGACGACGCACACGCGCCACTGGACGATGACGTGATTGCCGAACGCGTGCGAGCGATGATTTTTGAGAGCCATCCTGACCGCACCGGTGGGACATCGGATGCGCAATCTCGCGCGCAGTTTCGTGCGGTGATGCGTGCGAGGGATATTTTGCGCGATCGAGGAGTTGGTGAGAGCGTGCACGGTGGCGCTGGGTATGCACCAAAGTATACGATGGCGGAACGGGCAGCGATGCGGACGGTGGAGAACCGGTTACCGAGGCACTTTCCGGCATTCATCGGCGCGACGGCGGTTGTTTTGGTCGGGGTGTGGGCGTACAAAACGGATGCTGGACGGCGGAAATCTGAACGTTCTCCAGCGATTCGCGCGGCATTGGGTTTGGATGATCGATCGCGAGCAAAGGCTAACATGGATGATGTATCATAGAGCGCGCGCGCCTCATGCTGTTGTAATATTATAGGAGAAACAATCGTTCTTCTAAAAAGCAGTTTGAGCCTTCACTTTGACCGATTTGGCATCCCACCAGTCCTCAGCGAGAACGACAATTTTATCACCAATGGATAACTTGAAAGTCGAGCTCTTACTTGGCGACATGGCGAATTCGCCGCCCGCTCGAACAACGCCGATGGCGATTTCTTCACGCTCGCGAGCGCGCTCGCACAACGTACCCCACGTCAATTCTCCATCATCGGAGGTGACGAATTCGTCGTAAGGACGCATATATAACTCTTTACCATCCTTCTCGAGCAAAAAGTCAAATAAACCAGCAAGTTTGGTGTTGGCTGAGACTTGAAGTAACGCTCCGCTGATCAAGTTGTCCCGGAGCACGACGTCAATGGTACCGATACCTTCATACACAGCCTCGGCGACTTGCTGGGCCACCTCATCGGATAACTCTACGACGATATGCGGAGTCTGGTTCAAATCCGCAGCTTTCACTAAATACGCCACTTGCATGATGGATGATAACGAGTAGCTGTCTGATTGCTTTGCACCGCTGTCACTCGGAGACATGATGACGACAGCTTCGGCGCCTGCAATTTGCGCCTTCTCCATGGACGATCTCTTACGTGCATCCTCACGAATGTGCTTGATCTTACAGTGCTGATTACCCACCAAGCTTCGCTTGGGAACATCGTCTTCAGAAATAATCGTGATTTGAGATCCTGGAGGCGCTAGAGCGAGGATGTCGTCGATGCACTGTTCGCTTTCCTCGTTCCATCCCAACATGACGATTTTCTTACTGTGCGGCAACTTGATTGGGCACTGATTCATCACCATGTGTTGCGATCCTTTCTCTGGAATAGCTCTTTCTGGAACGATGCCTTTCTTCTTCTCAATATCACGCACGATGCAAGCCAAGTTATCGGCAATGACTAACACTTCCCCTTTGCTGTTGACGACGTCGTCGTCACGCGGACCGAGGATGAGTTTACCATCCTCGCCTATCAAACCCACCATTGTGCCGTTGCTGAACATTCGCCACGCATCCTTAAAGGATTTCCCCGCCAGTGTTTTATGTGAGTATGTGTAGAACTCCGAGCTGTCGTTTGTTTGAAGCATTAGATCTTCGAACAAACGGATTCCGCCAGGTTGCATGATGGAAAACGCCTTGAGTTTGGACAATTCAGACGTGCCGTTGACGTATGCCAAATCCCCGAGTTTTCGATCACTCTTGTTCGTCAACGCCACCGCGAGACTGACGGAGTTATCTTCTTCCGCTAACCGAAAGGGCATCTGCACGATGATGTCCGGAGCACGACTCTGCAGACTGTTCACCTCTGAACGCAAATTCAACACAGCTGTCGCTTTGTTACTTTCAACGCGTTCCAAAGCATCCTTGTCGTTTTTCTCGTCTTCATCGATGTCTGGGTGTAAAACCACGACTCTTTCGGCGGACCATGCATTGACACGGTCGAGATCTTCCGCGTTATACGCTTCACCCTGTCGCGTGACGATTGTAATCGGTGGCGCATCCGCAAGTTCGTCGGCGATTATTTCATCCATCCACTCTTTTTCTTTATTTGCCAGCAACACGATAGGCCTTTGAAACCCACTCCCTTCGTCTTTTGCCACAGCCATTTGCTTCAAAAGCGGTATTAATTGATCATTCCAGTTAACAATCACCGTATGATTCTTTTCGTACACCTTTGAATTTCCAGACTTCACTTCGTCCACCTTGCTTGCGATTTCATCCGACACCACGCCGATGAGAATGGCGAATGTAAACATGCCACAGAATACTATAAGTTGCGCCACAACCGTGCTCCTCCAATGTTCCTCACCCGTACTGTCAGCCCCGGGAACGTCATTCAACCAAAAGAATGTCTTTGAAATCGCCGAACCCCATTCTTCTTCGCTCACAAATTTGTACGCCGCCGCTGCGACCAACACGAGCGGCACCATGGCGCACATAATAACAAACACCTTACCATACAACGGCCAACCAAACACTCTTTGGGCTATATAAGTCAAGTTTGATCCAATCATTTCTCGTTGAGCGTGACGCGACGATGAGAGCGATGACGTGCCCGCGTTCGCCACGTGAGCTTTCGGCGGCGTTGGTGCCAAACCGCTCGCCAATGCGCCCGCGACGACGCACGCCCCCGTTACCGCCGCTATGCGCCCCGCACGCACGCTCCCGCGCAAGACGCGTGCGTGCGAATGAGTCTGACGCTCTCGCGCGGTGTCTCCGCGCATGACGCGTATGATATCATCTGGTAATCGCCGGCGTTGCTCGGAATTGCATTCGTGTTTGTTTGCGGAATTGTCCCCCTGTGCGTCGGGTTGTGTTGACGCCTGGGTGATCGCGACGCGACGCACACGCGCGCTTTGTCGCACGCGGGGCTTTGCGAGTGATATTGGCACGCGCGTGGATTGCGTGGTGAACATCGCGCGCGGAATTGGGTCACACTGCGGCGATGAATGACGTGAGAAGTTGTTGGGCAACATATTTTTACGTGCCTGCCTCCTACATGTGAGCTATGGACTAATAATCTCGATGCTTAATGCGCGTGAGATCGATGGCGACGCGCACGGCGTCGGTGGACGTAGGATATACGCGTGATTCTTCTTCCAGTCTGGCGATCCGCGCGCGACTGGTGGCGCGTTGGGCATCGAGAAGGGCGGCGCGGAGGGCGTCGATGCCGTCATTGTCGTTGCCCCTGTCGTCAATGTCCTTTTCGGCATCCTCGATTTGTTGCGTGAGGCACTTGATCTCGGTGCTCGCATCGGCGGCATCTTTGAAACGCTTCTCGCTTGCGGCGGTTGTTTTTGTGGCTTCGAGCTCGGTTATATGAAGACGTAGACTCGCGATGAGCTTTTGTGAACGTGATTTTGTCTTGATGCGATTTTCAGCAGTGACGAGCTCGAGTCGCGCCGTGGCTTCTTGCGCGATAGCGGATGATTCACGCTCAATAAATGCACGCATGGCTTCTAACGCATTTGAAGTCGATGCCAGTATCTGTTCTTTTGTGCATAAACCGTCGCGAATGCTTGCCATTGCGCTTTCGGCTTCATCATAGCCTACTGGCTCACTGTCGTCGACGTTTTCAACCGCCAGAAATTTTGCAATCTCAGCTTCGGCGCTCTCAGCTGTAGTCTTAGCACTTTCAGCCTTTGAAATTAAGGATTGCTCTTCTGCATCAAGCGATTGTATTTGCACTGTAAATGCCTCGTATGCGCCTTGCTTTTCTTCAAGTTGCGCCCGCAGGTCTTCAATTTCAGCACGCAGTGTACTCATTGGTTCAGCTAATGCCCCGCGGCGAACCTTTACTTCTCCTATCTCGTCATTTATCTGACGAATCGTTTCATCAGCACTACTTTTCGCATCTTGCAATTTTTCTTTAGCGTGGTTAGCTGCTTGCTTGGCCTGATTTTTCTGCGCGTTTCTCGCTTGTAATAATTCGTCCTTTCCTCGGCGAAATATGGTCAGCTCCTCTACACTTACCTTGCCCGCATTTACTAAGTTTTCTAGTGCCTTGATGGATTCCTCTATCGTGCTTGTGAACTCATTTTCCAAAGCCAGTAGTTTACGCTCGGTATCAGCGTATGTGTCGACTATGCCAGAAATTTGGTCTTCAAGCGTGGCGGCTGCTTCGTAATCATCCTCAGATACGGCCTTTTCTTGCCGCGACTTAAGCTCGTTGATTTGGGCGACCAGTGCCATAGCAGAGTTTCCGACGACACTTCTCTTCTTCACGCACGCCTCAATGCGCGCCTCACACGAGCGATGCGCTAGCTCAGGGGCTTTGTTTCTTAATTCAGCCGTCTGCAGCAGCCCACGCAGTTCATTGCCATCCATCGATGCCGTCGGCAGTGGACTCGACGCTAGGGCGAACTCAAACTCGCCTACAAGTGCACTTGAGGTTTCATCAAAAACCGGAACATCTTCTAGATCTCCTACCGACGCCGAACGTGACACTTGAGCAAACGTAAACTCTGGCGTGTCACCAAATTCTGTGAAATCAGGCACCGCGGTTGTTGGCTCTGTCGCGTGTTCCATTTCGTCCCTGCCATACCCGATACGCACTTGTGCTTGTTGCGGTGTGCTATTGCTATGCTCGCTATCGTTCGCTTCGAATAACACGTGCGGTGAAATCGGCTGTGGAACTTCGACTTGAGCTTTTGAAGGCGTCGGAGGCGTCGCTACAATGTTCAAACCACTAAACAAGTCCAAATCAGAAGTATCCGTCGAGGTTCCAGATGGCGCCAGGGCTAAGCCTTCAAACATTCCACTGCTATCTGGGCTTGCCTCGCGCACCACCGGAGAAGGTACCGGCGACGGTAGTTCTCCCGCGACGTTTGCCGTCGCGTCTTCAACTGCTTCGCGCAAACACTCCACCTGAAGTAACCACGCGTCTTTTTCATCTTCCCCTAACCCGTGTGCGTCGAACCCACCATCAAGTACCTCACTTAACTTTTGCACCGTGCGTCGCGCGTCATTAATCATCGCATACCGCATGCCGTCGTCATTGTTCCGGCCATCCATCGCTTCTCGCAATGCGCTCGAAGCCTTGGCGTACAAGCCATGTGGCGTCGACGGCGTCGACGGCGTCGCTGACGGCGACCTCGCGGTGACGTTCGGCGTCAGCACGCTCGATGCCGACGACAGTGACTCATCCGCGCCGAGCGCACGACGCGCTCGCGTGAACATTATTTCGCGTCACACACTAGCGCGCAACTGCGTCGTGATGGCGTCGATATTCTTCCGCACCGGCGCGCGATTGGCGTGCGCGCACACGCGCATACATCGACCGCGCTCGTCGATGACGCGCTGTGCGTCATCTGGGCCGTCGTCATCGTCCTCGGGCGCGACTGAGTTCGAGACGATTGGCGTGGTCCGACGGCGACTCGATGCGTTGCAAAACCGCGTCGACGCGGCGCTGCACATCGTCAATGTCGATGCGTTGACGAAAGAACTCACCGAGCTTGATGCGAAGAGTGCGCAGCAGGATTTATGGGACGATCCAAAGCGTGCGACAAAGGTCATGCACGCGCTCGGGGTGGTGAAGGAGGAGCTCGCGAACGCGCGAGCGTTTGGTACGCACGCGGAGGACGCGAGGACGGCGCTAGAGCTCGCAGAAGTTGGCGAGGGAGCGGCGGAGATGGATGCGATGATGACTGAGGCCTTGGCGAGTTTGGAAGCGCTGGATAAGGCTTTAGAGGCTTGGGAGCTGCGGCGCTTGTTAGGTGGACAGTACGACGCGGGTGGTGCTGTGGTGCAAATTTACGCCGGTGCGGGCGGTTTAGACGCACAAGATTGGAGTGAAATGTTGGAAAGAATGTATTTAGGATGGTGCGAGAAGAAGGGTTATAGCGTACGCGTGACTGAGCGCTTAGAAGGCGAAGGTGGTGGGTTGAAAACGTGCACTTTAGAGGTTGATGGCCGGTATGCGTACGGGTATTTACATGCAGAAAAAGGCACGCATCGATTAGTGCGACAGAGTCCATTTAAAAAAGATGCTACGCGTCAAACGAGCTTTGCTGCTGTCGATGTTATCCCCTTGTTTGATGACTCCGTAGCTGATACAGTGACATTACCTGAGAGCGATTTGGAAATTACAACGATGCGAAGCGGCGGCCCGGGAGGACAGAATGTCAACAAACTTGAAACTGCGGTGCGCATTAAGCACGTACCGACGGATATCACCGTCAAATGCGATAGCCACCGTACGCAAGCGATGAATAAGCAAGAAGCACTGGTTCGACTCAAGGCTAAGCTGACATCACTTGCAGAAGAGGCTCGAGTTGCGGATATTGCTGAGTTGCGAGGCGACATTGTTAAGGCAGAGTGGGGTCAGCAGATCCGCAATTACGTTCTTCATCCGTATAAACTCGTCAAGGATGTTCGCACGGGCGTAGAAACTAGTGACGTTGATAAAACTCTAGGAGGTAACCTTGATGATTTCATGACAGGGTACTTGCGATGGAAAGCTGAGGAGATTTGATTTTGATTTATTGTTAGCTTTTATTATTGTTACAAGTACAGCGTTCAGCGTTTATCCCCAAAATGAGTCAACAGTCTTCGATATCTTTTCTTTGTGGCCTCGACCGTGCTTCTCTTTCGAGTGATTCACTTTCGGTGCACCAAAGTTTGAAGCCCTTGAGGCTTTTTTGTGTTTTTCATTTCTGAGTCGTTGGCGAATAGCATCAGCGGCTTGAACAGGATCGACAGAGTACATCGATGCAGTCTCTAATGCCCGTTGTTTATCTGCTTTTTTCCTCTCACGGCGCAAGTCAGCTTTACTCAGCCCTTCAGCTGGCGGTGCCTTTGGCTTTGCTTCTTCCTCGTCTGATTCCGAAACTTGGATGTCTTCCTGTTGTGCGCGATGATTGTATTGCTGCATCGGTACGACCTCAGCGTCGTATCTACCCTTCGTATTGAAATCTCCATCGTCGTCGTGTAACATAGCAGCTTGAACTTGCGCAGAGAGTTCAGCGATTTCGTCCGCATTCAGCTGTGTTACGTCATATGCCTCTTCTTGGTCCGATTCACTCGCTGCATTTCCAGCCTCTGCCTCATCATCGGTGCCTTCATCTTCATCGTCTTCATCATCTTCACCGCTTGATATTTCAATATCTCGCTCCGAACTTTCCGAACGACCATCTTCAAGCGCGATTGACGTATAATCGTCGAGTGCCTTGATTTGATTTTTCGTAAATCCACTCGCGCGCAACTGAACGTCGATGGCCCGGGCGGGATTGGCGTTGGCGACAATCTTTTTAAAATCTGGGTCAGGCTCTCCAAGTGGGTCTTCTTCGGCTCTGTAATCCCAATGACGAACAAAAAATCGATGTAAGCAGTTGACGTCTCGCATAAACAGCTCCTCGGCGTTGTGGTGATTTGTTGAAATCATCTGAGGAAAGTCGATGATGATGAGTTGGTTTTTCTCGTTGAGCATCAAGTTGAACTCGTTGTAATCGCAGTGCACTAAACCGTGCTCGGCGAGCTTGGCTATGTTCTGCATACAGTCACGATATATTTCACCTTTATTGTCACATGCATGAATTTGTCTCAAAGGCTGTCCTTGCACGACGGACATGAGCACCGCATGTCTGTTCAAGTCTATTGGTTCCGGCACAGGAAAACCGTACTCGTGCAAAGCCACCATGAAACTGTGTTCTTTCAACGCGGCCAGCCGCGATAAATACAACCAGTTGTACTGCGTACGATTACCTAGATAATCGCGCTTGCTCTTAACATCCCGGAATGACGTGCGCCCGAGACGATGAAGCTTTAGTGCCATCTGCCGCCCTTCGTCGTCGATAACTTCGTACACGTCTGACTCCTTCCCGACACCAATCTTTCGCCCGACGCCCGAAATCGCCCCACGATTTACAAACGCTTTAAGCGCCAAGTAGTCGTATCCAAGTGGCGTGAGGCGATAGCCATCGTACTCCTTATTCTCGTGGTGTACAAGTTTGTGCTTCAAGAGCTCTTTAATGTGCTTGAACCCACCGCCGCGCTTCAACCCGGCGATGGCGTTGATGAGCTGCACAGGTACGATTTCGTGATTCTTCATGCCCATTTCTGTCGCCACGAGCACTCGCCATGTGTCTTTATCGATGTAACGAAGGATGTTGACGTCGAACTTCATGGCGGGCGATGCGACTGGCGGCGGCGGCTTTGTTTTCCGGTGACACGAAGAAAGCTCGGATGAGTCTACGGTTTCGGGCTTCGGAGCGCAAATGAAGCAACGCGTTAAGCACCGTGCCGATGTGCACTGCAGTGCTCAGCTCGTGTATTGCAGTCACGAGCGCGTCGGCGTGTGGGGACGGTGCTCGCCAACGTGGTATTCTTAAGTTTGATATTACAGATGCATTTCTGCATCGCGCAGTGTAATTTCTATGGATGAATTCTACGTAAAAGTATATTTTTTTCGTACAAAGTATATGAATGTTTACTCATCATTGCCGCGATTGGCGCGGTTAGCGTTTTGTAAGGCATTTTGTCTCGATGCAAGCGTCGCAGCGATTTGACTAAGCCTCGCGTGCGTGCTGGCGTCAATGACGAGCGCTGGTGTGATGTGCAATGTTGGCCCTTCACCGATGAGAAATTGCAGAAGCGTTTGCGCACGACCATAAATTTCGCACGCCGTAGTTTTTTTCTCCGCAACTTCTTCACACACACCCTCTTTGCCAAGTTTTAAAATCTTTTGATACACGAGCTCCATTCCGTCAGGGAGCTCGGTGACAGTGTCAATACCAGATGCGCGACAGGCTGCAGCGGCTTTATCTGCTCGCAAATGTGCACCTGCAAATGCTTCTTTGATGCGTGCCATAGCCCTTTTTGCACTCGTTGCCATAGAGAAACTACTTCCAGATGGTGAACTGCTCATGGGTGAGCTACTCAAAGATGCTGCGCTTCCGATGGATGCCTTTAGTTCAGAGGATAAAATTTCACCCGCAAGCCGGTATGCCGAGCGTAACGCAGCGAGAGAAACCAAACCTAACGATAAGGCCTCAAGTTTCTTCCCGGAGTTCCACTGTTCGATTGACGTATCTCGCAACACCGCCGCAGCTTTTTCAAGCACCCCGACGCGCACACCGAGGTGAGCTGCGAGCACTTGAGAATGTGTTTGTTGCCCTCGGCTATGCATTATTGGCGACGCCCCTCTTGACACTCTAGCTGGTCCACTGAGCGGGCTAGAACCACCATCGCTTGGGCTTGGTGACATGCGAGACAGCGGCGACGAGCCGAGGGACGGCGCGCGGACAGCCATGGATCTATTCCTCATCATTGCTCCTGGAGAAGACACTAAGACGTAGTCTGCGCCTAAATTTATCTCATCTGCATCGGAATTCGAACGATGCTTGGGTATCGAAACCACGGGACGTGTCTGAGCCTGGTTGACTGCTGAAATTATTTGCTGAGTTGGTGGACTCGCCCCTTCCTCATCCATATCAAATGTCATCGTCTCGCTATCGTCGCTGCAGCCACTTCGCGCGGCATGACGTTCTGACTTGACGTTTGTTTGCCGAGGGATTTGCACGCCAACATCGAGTTTGAAAAATGGATGATTGAAAAACTCATCGAATGAGATGCGGTTATCGGCGTCGCGCCTGAGTAATCCGCGCAACAAATCGATGCACTCCGGTGACAAGTCCTTGGCAATATGCCCGGGAATCTTAAATTCAGTCGTTTGTATATTGCGCAATAACTGCACTTGGTTTTGTCCAGTGAAAGGAACTTGGCCTACCAGCATTTCGAATAAAATTGCCCCCGTGCTCCATAAATCCGCCTTGGCGTCATACTTTTGATAATTCAAAACTTCAGGAGCCATGTAAAGTGGACTTCCACACACCGTGTCCGCCATCCCTTCACTGTCACGAATGTATCGCGCAAACCCAAAATCAGCAATCTTCAACTCACCATTCAAGTCATCCGCCGTGAGAAGTAAGTTTTGAGGCTTCAAATCGCGATGAATCAGCTGCGACCGCCGCATCGCGTGCAACCCACTCGCCAGCTGAAGCATAAACCTCCGCGCTGAAGCCTCATCAATTCTCCCTCGACGCTTAATAAACTGACTTAAATCTCCTCCAGCACAATACTCCAGCACGATGAAAACCGTATCCTTCGTGCTATGCATGTCAATGAATCTCAAAATATTCCCGTCCCGAGTCCGACGCAGCACCTCCACCTCGAGTCTCAAGCTCTCCTTCAATTTCGACGACAACCGCTCGCACGCAATCTCTTTCACCGCCACCACGGCATTTGTTTGTAAATCCACCGCTCGCCACACGCTCGCGAACGACCCCCGACCCAGCCTATCACCCAGCGCCCATCGCCCGCCCACGACGCGCCTCGTCTCATTCAAATCTTCCCCTCGCCCATCCGCGCGCCCGCGACGCAACCACGACGTTCCCGCCATCTCACGCCCCACGCCAACGCGCACGCACCCAACACGCGCGCACAAACGCGCGCGTCAACCCTTCGCGACGCCGTCGCCCTCGCGTCGGCGCGCGACGCGACGCTTCGAGGTGCCGTGTCCACGTGTCACACCTGTCAACGGTGCGCGCGAGCGATATCCTCGACCTACTGCGCCGCGAGACGTCGTCGACGGCGACGGCGACGGGCCAGACCTCGGACGTCGCGTGCGTTATCGCCGTCGCTCGCACTCGCGCGTCGTCGTCGTCGTCGTCGTCGTCGTCGTCGGTTATGCGCGCGACGACGACTGAGGGGTCCGAGGCGTCACATCGCGACGTCGTCGTCGTCCATCGTCGACGATGGCGCGCGATGCCGCCATCGCGGCGTCGCTCGAGTGCTTGGTTTGCGGCGATGTCGCGGATGACGCGCGCGATGGAGACGGTGGCGGTGCGGTGGCGTCGACATCGACGTCGTTGTCGGCGTCGCAATTCGTGTCGTGTGCGAATGGTCACGCGTTGTGCGAGACGTGTTTCAGCACGCACGTGATGACGGAAAGCACCAAGGCGATCGCGGATTTGAAAGTTCGTAAGGGTGAGGTGTTTTGTGTGCGCGCGTCGGAGGCGTTTAAGGATGCAAAGTGTGATGCCAAGTGTTTTGGCGCGAGAGTCATCGCGGCGAGATGCGACGACGCGACGTTTACGGCGTATCAGAGCGCGAGAGATAAAGTTAAGGAAGAAGATCTTGTGAAGAGCGCGGAGGAAAAGATGCTGAAAGAACGTGAACGGTTGGAGAAGGAGACGGCGGCGGAGACCAAGTTACGTGAGGCTCGGGAGCATGTGATTGAGGAAATCTTTACGCTTCGTTGTCCGAATGAATTGTGCAAACAAGCCTTCGTCGATTTTAGTGGGTGCATGGCGCTCACGTGTTCGCGCTGTCGCACTGGATTTTGTGCATATTGTCTCAAGCATTGTGGACACGACGCGCACGCGCACATTGGGCATTGTAAACTTGCGAAGGAGATGGTGGAGTTGGAAAAGAAAAAAGCCAAGTCGAATGTTGCGCTGACAAACCGAGGACACCCTCCGGGCACGTTTGCGAACTTCAGCATTTTTACTGCAAGTCAACGTCTCAGACGCTTACGAGCTTTTGCAGCATATGCGAAAGATTGGGACGATGCGTGGTTGACCACTGTAATTGACGCCATCGAGGTTGAGATGCGCGATTTACAACTGACCAAGGATGATGTTTTAAGCGCGCGGAAGGAGCTCGCGAATCCAAAGCCCGAGCCGAAGCCCAAACCTGCGCCTAAAGCTGCCGCTCCGCCACGCGCTGCCGCTCCGCGACGTGTTGTTCCGCCACGCGCTGCCGCTCCACCACGCGTTGTTGCTCCGGCGCCGCGAATGGTGAACGCGCCGCGTGGACATGTTCCGCGAGAGTTACTCCGATTGATAGAGATAAGAGAAAGAGAAGATCGCGAGAATAAGATCCGGATAGAACGTGCACAACGGGAAATGTCGGATATGGTCTACCTACCCAACAAAGTTCTTCTGAAAAAAAAAGTTGCAGGGGCGTCCGGTCAGCCCAGGCAAGTTGTTGAGCCAGATGACTCGGAGGTGGTAAAACGCGTCTTGATGGAATCGAAGAAAACTGCAGCTGCTGAGCAGAAAAAGCGAGAGCAAGCAGTGAAACTCGAGCAGAAGCTCGAATCGCTTGAAAATGCGGTTGCCGGGCCTTCGAGACAAGTAAAAAATGCCGAAGTTGTTTCTCTCTTGGATGACTCTCCACCCGAGCGCCCGCGTCCCGCAAAGAAGATGAAGGTCCAGGTAAACAAGGCAAACACTGTCGCGGTGGACGTCGTCGACTTGACGTAAGATAATCACCACGACGTGTGTTGTACATCACTAGGATACTATAGAATAACATTACGACCACTAGAATGGAGCTGAAATAGTCGCCACTCGCTCGCGTGTAAATGCAAACAACATAGAGTCATACCTCACAACTCGCACGCTCACTCGAGCACGACGCGCGCGTGGTGAATCCGGAAAATGCTTCACACGGCTATGATGCGTGCACCGTCATCGAACACACACGCGCATGCGTCTGCGACTATCGCGCATGCCGCGCAACACGGAAAGATTAATCCGATGACGACAGCAACACGAAGACGCACCCCGCGTTCGTCATGGGCGGCGACATCGACGCTGCGGTTGAACAAAAGCATGTCAATCAACACGATAACGCGATTTGGCTCTAGAACGGCGACCAGGGCGAGTGCAAAGATGGAGGATGGCGACGCGAACGCCCGCGGAGCACTTGAAACGACGACGTCGGCGAGGGCGCCGACGTCAGTCATGGACATTATTCCCGGCGTAGGCGGCGGGCTAACTACGTTCGGGTTGTTGAGTAACTTGGGAGTAGATTTACAAGGGCCGGGAAGCGTTGTGTCTGCGGTGGCGGTGCTAGCGGTGATTATCTTTGTGCACGAGTGCGGTCACTTTTCAGCCGCGCGTTTGCAAGGAATACACGTAAATAAGTTTGCTGTCGGGTTCGGGCCAAGTTTGTTAACCTATCGTGGGCCTGAAGTCGAGTACAGCTTGAAAGCAATTCCTCTTGGTGGTTTCGTGGCGTTCCCTGATGATGACGAGGACTGTCCCTATCCCGAGGATGACCCAGATTTGTTGCGTAACAGGCCTGTGAAAGACCGCGCGATAGTAGTGTCCGCGGGTATCATCGCCAACATAATATTCGGCTATGGTATTCTGTACAACCAAGTCACAACTATCGGTTTCGCGGAGCAAAAATACGAACCTGGGGTTGTTGTGCGAGGTTTGACGTCGACGAGCGCGGCGCGTGAAGCCGGCATCGAAGTCGGTGACATCATCTTGTCTGTGAACGGAGACACATTACAAGCGAGCAACAGAAGCGTTTCCAAGGTTGTTCAGGCTGTGAAAAACTCACCCAATACATTCATGAAGTTTGAGCTCATGCACGTCGGTGCAAATGGTGCGCCTGAGGTCAAAGTTGTCGAGCTCCGCCCTGACACGTCAGACGCAGGCGACGGCAAAATTGGCGTCAAGCTGGAGTCAAACTCAACCGTAGCGAAGCGCGTGGCTTCGAATCCGGTTGATGCTGCCGTTCTAGCCTCTAAAGAATTTTCTCGACTTGCTGCGCTTGTATGGAACAGCTTGACGGGTTTATTCATGCATTTTGACGATAACAAGTCTCAGGTCAGTGGGCCCATCGCCATCGTCGCCACCGGGGCTGAGGTGATGCGTAACGACATCAGTGGTCTGTACCAGTTCGCGGCGGTTATCAACATTAACCTCGCAATTGTAAACTTGCTTCCGTTGCCAGCCCTCGACGGTGGTTTCCTTCTCTTGATTGCTATCGAAGCCGCTCGAGGAGGAAAGAAATTACCCGTCGAGGTTGAGCAAAGCATCACCGGAGCCGGAGTTTTATTCTTGTTGATCTCCGGCGTGTCCCTCATCCTTCGCGACACAATTAATTTGTTTCCGCATTAGTTAGTTAGTGTTTTAAATCCTTTGTGATATCATTTAGCAAGCGCATAGATTGCATTATCAAGTTTATCGAGCGACTCGAGTGCGCGGGTGGGTGCGCTCCTTTGTACGCGCGCGTGGTAGTAAAAACGCAATTGGCTGTTTTAAATGACTAAAGTTATACTATCGCCGAAACAATTGGCTCGCTGCTACGCGAACTTACAAGTAAATGCTCGCCGCGCGCTCCTTGAACTTGATCTCACGGCTGTCGCGCTTGCCAACACCCTCAGCAACCTCGCGTTCGCGCTTCACCGTGTACAACTGCGCCACCTTCGTCTTCAAGATGCCAAAGTGGTGTGGCTTGAACTCCTTACGCGTAGACTGACGCATGCGCAATTGGAACAACATCTTCTTGCTCTTCGTCACTTCCTCCAAAAGCGCCTCGTTAGATAATTCCTTGAAATCTTTAATGCTCGTCGGCTTGAGGCCAGTGAACTCATCAGTCGCCGCCGCGTCGCCTTCGGCGCGAACGACGACCGAGGCGCGCTTTTGCGCGCGCGCGTGAGCGGCGGAAAACTACACATCGATACAAACACACGCAAAACCCGGTCAGTATACGCACACACGCACACGCACATCACACCATTCCACCATTCCACACGCCTCTCGCTCGTCTCGCTCGACACCATCCGCGCTCTCGTCCCTCCGCGCGTCCTCGCCTCGCGCGTTTTCAGGGTTTCAGCCCCTCTGACCCTGTCTCACACCGCGCGCCGTCCCCTCGTCCGCACGCGCGCGCGCATCACCCACCCCTCGTCCGCACGCGCGCCACGCACGACCAATATCCACACACGATCGACGAACCACACCCCGCGCACATCGCCTCGTCGCCATCACGCCCGCCCAACCGCGCGCGCGCATCCGCGAGACCCACATCATTCGCGCGCGAAGGCCCTCTCGCGCGCGTCGGCATGCGTGCACGCGTGACCCACATCATCCGCGCGCACCGCACTGTACGCGCAAAGCGCAACTGTACACGGGGCTGTATAATATATCTCTCTATATAACCAACACGTACCTTGACTTGAACGACCGGCGCGCGCGACGACGCGGTGAGAATCATCGCAGACATGCTGCGGCTTTGGTGTCGTACGCGTGACCTTGTGTGACGCCGACGCCGCCGCTGGAGGGGGTCAGGGGTTCGGCGTGGACCCCTTTTCCTTTTCGTCGACGGGTTATGTGTTATGTGCGTGATGGGCTCGACGTGGTGTGCTCTACGACGACCGTGCGCGCAAGGGGATGGATATTGATATTATGCGCATCATATAGAGGGTATAAGGGTAGGATACGTGTAGCGGTGCACGGCGTCGCGCGCACGTGGGTGACGCGTGGGTGACGACCGAACGAAACGAAACCCTGATGGGTCGATCGCGCGGCGGGCGTCAAACCTCAAACCTTTGCGCACGTGCGTCGATAGTCGTCGTCGTCGTCGTCGTCGATAGTCCTGATGTTGTCCGCGTCCTCGTTTACCGGTGTGAAGATCTCCGCGTCGCACGGCGCCAAGCGCGCGAGCTCGTCGAGCCGCGCGTCGACCGTCGTCGTCAAGGCGAACGCCAAGGTTGACGCGTGCGACAAAAACGCAATCATCGTGTCGCCGTCGATTTTGAGCGCCAACTTTGCCAAGCTCGGCGAGGAGATCCAAGCGATCGATAAGGCGGGTGCGGAATGGGTGCACATTGATGTCATGGATGGGCGATTCGTGCCGAATATTACCATCGGGCCGTTGGTCGTGGATGCGATTCGTCCGGTGACGGATAAGGTGCTCGACTGCCACTTGATGATTGTTGAGCCGGAACTCCGTGTTGCGGATTTCGCCAAGGCTGGTGCGGATATTATCTCCGTGCACGCTGAGGGTGCGGCGACGATCCACTTGCACCGCACGATTAACCAAATTAAGGATTTGGGGTGCAAGGCGGGCGTCGTGTTGAACCCCGGCACGCCGGTGAGCGTGTTGGAGTACATCATCGAAGAGGTTGACCTCATCTTGGTGATGTCCGTCAACCCGGGTTTCGGTGGCCAATCGTTCATCGAAAGCCAAGTGAGAAAGATTGCGGAAATCCGCAAGATGTGCGATGCCGCCGGTGTGAACCCGTGGATTGAAGTCGACGGCGGCGTGTCGCCGAAGAACGCGTACAAGGTCATCGAAGCCGGCGCCAACGCCCTCGTCGCGGGCTCCGCCGTCTTCAACTCTCCGGACTACGCCGCGGCGATCGCTGGTATTAAGGCGTCCAAGCGTCCGTCCGCGTAAGCATGAGATTTGTCCAATATTAAATATTTTTGCTCTTTATCGTCACAACGACGCCGACGCGCCGAGGCACAATCCATGCGGCGCCTAACAACTTTCGCCTCACATCGCGTCGTTATCGTCGTCGTCGTCGTCACTGATTCGTGAGCGCGTCAAGTACGTACCGCTATGCGTGTGGCGTGCGCGCGCTCGTCGCAACAATGGCTCAGCGCGTCGACATCGTCTCGCGTTGCCGTCGCCTCGCGAGCGCTGTCGAGTACGAGTGAAGTAGATTTCGACGTCATCGTCGTCGGTGGAGGGCATGCGGGGACCGAAGCTGCGGCTGCAGCCGCGAGACGAGGTGCACGAACGGCACTGGTGACGCCCAAGCCGTACAAGACGCTCGGGGAGATGAGTTGTAATCCATCAATCGGTGGGCTCGGGAAAGGCACTTTGGTGCGCGAGGTTGACGCGTTGGATGGTCTTATGGCGCGCGCCGCAGATGGAGGCGGTATTCAGTTCAGAATGTTGAATTCGAGTAAAGGCCCGGCGGTGCGTGGTGCGCGAGCGCAGATGGATCGCGATTTGTACAAGAAAGAGATACAGCGCTTGATTGCCGACGTCGGCGGCTTGGACGTCGTCGACGCCGCGGTGGTTGATTTAGATATAGAAACCGACGCGGTTAGCGGACAAGGAGGAGTAATACGAGGGGTCATACTGGATGATGGACGGACGTTGACGACGAAATCGGTGGTTATCACCACAGGAACGTTTTTGAATGGTGTATTGCACATAGGTAACGAGCGCGTGCCAGCCGGTCGCATGGCAAACGCGACGACAGAGCAAGCGGATATGGACGCTGGAAAGGCTGCACATAGACTAGCGAAGACACTATATGGCGTAGGTTTCGCCATGGGTCGCATGAAGACTGGTACACCGCCTAGATTGGATGGTACGACTATCAATTGGGCGGCGTGTGTGCCGCAACCAGGCGACGACGTTCCAGTACCATTTGCGTTTCAGGCGTCGAGTCGACCCGCGAGTGATGGCCCGTGGACGACCTCGGTGCCTCAAATTATGTGTCACAGCACGTACACCACGCCAGAGACTGAAAAGTACATCGCTGCCGCGCCAAAGTCGAAGTACGACATTGAAGATCCAACCGCGCCGACGACGCCAAGGTATTGTCCGTCGATTGAATCCAAAGTTCGACGATTTCCGGGACGTAACCATCGTATTTGGCTAGAACCCGAAGGTTTGAACACTGATGTGGTGTATCCGAACGGAATTACGAATAATTTGGATCCAGCTTTGCAAAAAGAGATGGTGCGCACAATTCCGGGCCTGGAAAATGTTCACATACTTCGTCCCGGGTACGGCGTAGAGTATGACTACGTAGACCCGCGCGAATTGCGCATAACTTTAGAGACGAAGCGCGTCAAAGGGTTGTTTCTAGCAGGACAAATCAATGGCACGACGGGGTATGAAGAAGCTGCGGCGCAAGGTTTACTCGCTGGTACCAACGCCGCAAGTGTCGACGGTGAAGTATTTAAGATTCCTCGCCACTCGAGTTATCTTGGGGTTTTGATCGATGATTTGACGAGCAGAGGAACAAGCGAACCATATCGCATGTTCAGCTCACGAGTTGAATATCGATTGAGTATTCGTTCTGACAACGCCGACTTGCGTCTCACAGAACTCGGTTCCCAATTTGGTGTCGTGTCTGCCGAGCGCTCGCGCGCGGCATCGAGAAGGCGAGCGCTTGCCGAGCGCGCGATGAAAGCTCTCGATGATATCACACTCGTGCCTTCTCGATGGCAAGCGTACGCGCCAGATTTGCCGATCGCAAAGCACGGGCGGCATTTGAGCGCATCAAACATGTTGGCGCAAGGCTGGGGCATCGATAAAATCCTTCACGTCGTCACTGAGGTTCTCGGAACGGCAGACTTTAACGTTCAAGCTCTACACGCAGTGAACGGCGAAGACCGAAGCGCATTCGAGTGCGCGGCGATTGAGGCGTATTATCGTCCGTACATTGACAGGCAAGCGCAAGAAATTGACGACATGCAACGCGAAGAAGAGTTGGAAATTCCAGAGCATTTCGATTACTCAACGATTGATAACTTGTCGAACGAAGATAGGGAAAAATTAGAAGCTGTACGCCCGTCGACGTTCGCGCGTGCGAGCCGAATCAGCGGTGTGACGCCGGCGGCGCTGTTATCGTTGTTTCGTGCAGTCGCGAAATCTCAAAAAGCGTCTTCAAAAGTTCGATTAATGTAATGAGCAAGCATAATGTAATATAAATAGCTATTCTAGAGCGAGCGCACGCCAACAATAGATTCAACGGCTTGAAGATGTCCAAGTGCGCGCGCCCGGGCATCGGGCGACAATCCTTCCAACTCTTTGCGCACCTCCCCGAGCTCGCCATTGATGTATTGAATCTCGCCTCCGCTCAAAATCTTATCCAACTGCTTCGCCGGCGCAAATTGCGCGAGCACGCCCTCATCCTTCACCCCGGCGTACTTCATAGCTGTCGGCAAATCGATCAATCCCGTCTTCGCCCCAACCGGCCGACCGTTCTCAAATAACATGAGCGTCGGGAACCCAGTCACCGCGTACGCCTTGGCGTAATCCGTATACGTATCCACGTTCATTCTCGCCACGCGCGTCTTCGACCCAGCTGCGGATAACTTCTCCGGCAACTCCTCCCAAATCGGCTCCAGACGCTTGCAATACGGACACCACGGCGCGTAAAACTCCACGAACACCGCGTCTTTGCTCTGCTCCACCACCTTGGTAAAGTTTTCAGGCGTGAGCTCAATCACCCCACCCGCCGCCGCATTCGCCCGTCCGGTCGCGAGCGCGGCGACACCGACCGCGACACCCGCACCGAGCGCCCGACGGCGCCCGACGGCGACGCCCGCGGCGTTCGCGACCGCATCCGAAGCCCCAACGCCATCACCATCGCCACCCATCGCGCGCGGCAGCGTCACGCACACCCGCCGCGCCCGTCGCCCCATCGCGCGCGCACCCGTCGCGCGCGCGTCTACACATGCACGCATATTCACCGCACATATCGCCGCCATCGCGCGCCGCTCGGCGTCCTCGCACGCGCGTCTCTGTGCGGTTTCAGCATCGGTGACGCGGATGGGTCGCGAAAAGGGGAAGCACAGCGAAATTAATGTCCCCGCACTCAGCGCCGCACCACACGCGACGCGACGGTTGCGTTGCATCGCCCGCGCGAGATTGCGCACGGGAAAGTAATCTTTCAATCGTTTTACGCGCGCCCGGGCGCGCGTGAGGGTTGACGCGCGCGGCATTCGTGCGAATCGCAATCGCCGCCGTCGGCATTGTCGTGTCGGGGTCTCTCGGACGGTGCGAATCGGCGCGCGTCGCGTGTGCGCGTCGCGCGAGGCGGGACCATCGCGATCGCGCGCGCGTGAGGTGTGTGCGTAATGTTTGCATCGAATGCGTGCGCGCGAGGGGGCGTGCGGGCGTCGTGTGATGCGCGACGGGCGCGATTCCGATGCGCGAAGAATGTGTCGAGAGGTTGCTCGAGACGACGGGTGGCGGTGTTTGCGCGCGATCGCGGCGCGAACGACGGCGCGCGAGAGGGGCATCGGAAGAAAAACCATCACACGCACGGCAAGGGTGCGGTGGAGACGGCGCATGTGGAGTGTCGAACGGCGATAGGGGAGCGATTGGGGGGAATTTTGAGCTCGAGCGGGCGCGAGGCGTTCGACGCGGCGGCGGCGGATGCGTTGAAAGATATGATGAATCGCGTGGCTGACATCACTGCTGCTGATCATGATGCTGACGACGACGGCACCGTTGGGCGTCAAGCGTTGACGTCGATGGAGATTGAGGATGTGATGTATCTGAGCGTCATGCGTGACTTGGTGGTTGCCGGAGGCGTGGGCGAGGCGAGGGATGAAAAACGCGTGCGTTTGATGCAACGATGTCAAATGTTACAAGACGTCTTACCAAAAGGTTCTGATGATTACATTATTAACTTAGTGCTGCGCGTGTTCCAAAACATTTCCGATGGTTCGAGGCGCGTGAATGGGGCGTACGTGGTGTCGGCGTCGACGCTCGCGGATGTGTACGCCAAGTGCGCGTCTTTTGGTTACTTTTTGAGCGCCAGTGCGCGTCGATTGGAACTAGAGCAATGCATGTCGTCTGGAAGTGACTCTGTTCATTTATCCAAGCTCGCGTGCCCGCTCAAGTTGATGCGATATCGCATTTTACAATCCAACTTGAAGGCGATTGAGGGCGAAAGCGAGTGTTTGCCGTCGCAACCGCGCGTCGCCGGATATGAGGTTCCCGTTCTTTTACGGGCACCAGGAGGGATTTTAATCCCAGGTGAGCCGTTGACACTGAAGCAATATATAGATCAGATGGGCCCAGCTGCGCGCGCGCGCACGGCTCAAATCGCATCCGTCGAGGCGAGCGAAGTTTTGCGACGTCACGTCAGCTTGCTCTTCGCGGGCGACAGGTACAGCATCATGGCCACTTCTTTACCGGCACGTGATGCCCGTCGCTCAACACTGGGCAACAACGATGAACCTTTCGATGATTATATCGCTATTCACATGGATCAGTTGAAGCACACCGTGCTCGAAGCTTCGGCATTTGGCACCGCGCTCGCCGACGTTGAACGCGACATCGACTGTTCCAGCCACGCGCAGCTTTTGACGCGCGCGTAGAATTCAATAATATCACGCTCTTGCACGAAGCTCCAATTTTAGTATTATGAGACATTTATCCTGTTGTAATAATAACAATAATAACAGCCGAAGTACTGCGCCGATTGGTGTATCGAGACGTGGCGCGACAGATGCGAAAGCTAGCGCGGGAACCAAAGGCACCAAAAAAAAAGGATACATTGCAAAAGTTGTTTCTTTACAACGACATTCCATTTTCGAGTGCGATACATCACGCGCGCTGAATGGCATGCAAAACAAGTCGGCGCTATTTTAGGTCGCATACTCGAGTTTGTTATATGCGTCAATTGGTCAACGAATCGGCGATTACTTGTACTTTATTATGGGTAAAATTGTCATCATCTGCTGCGCCGAAATCAAATGTTAACAACGCCAGTGTTAACTTTTCCACGCAACGGGGTGGCGTTCGCCAATCCTCGACGGATTCAACACACATCGCATGACGAGATTAGTTACATATGTAGTCTTTTCAATTTCAACTTCTAGGTTTCAATTTCGACTTCTAGGTTACCTATGGTTTCTATTTCGCTCAGTATTTGCGTCCGGCTGGTTTCGCTGGTCTCGGCTTCACCTCTGTATCGTTGACGGCGTGTAAATAGATGTTATTAGGAGTATTTGATAAGGGATTATCCCCTCCCTTGCTCCATTCGTACGACACGGCGTATGCGTAGATGGTGCCATCGCGGTTGAAGTTACCGCACGAAATTGGCGCCGGACACTTGTTCATATTTTTCAAGCGTTGCTTGCTGTCCTTGTCCCAGAAGTTGAAATTGCCATCCGCGCCGGCGGTGACAAACGTGCCATACGTCGGATGGAACGAGATGGAATTGACAGAGTATATATCGCTGCCTTCTCTGTGACATTTGAACGTAAAGTTTTTGCTCTGCAAGTTATCTTCGACGTGCTGCACCGCTACGCGACCTTCGATGGAGCCGACGAGGTAGCCCGAACGGTCGGGGAACGCCGCGACGCATCGCGTTTGGTACTTCAACGGCGATATCAACTGCTTGAAAGGCACCTGAGGGTTGGCTAAGTTGAAAATTTGGATTTGACGCTCAGCGCATCCTACGACAAGAAGCGGATGCGTGACGCTTAATGCGTAACACCGCTCTGGCAAGGTGACCTGCAACGCTGGGTTTGGTTGGCGCGTATCCCAGTATTTCAACGTACGATCCCATGAGCCGGTGACTAACAACCCAACTTGCTCGATCCACGCCATGTGTCGAATAGCTTGATCGTGCTGCGCAACTTGTGTGGACTGATTCGTCGCTAAATCCCACTTTTTCCCTATGTTGTCGCAACCGCCAGAAAACACGCTCGCGCCGTCGTGCGACCACGCGCTACACAACACTGGAGCCTCATGCTTCGTCGATGCCTTTGGTAGCGCCTGACCGTTATTCGCCACTTCATAACAAAACACCTGCGCACGTGAATTAAAAACAATCACACCCAAACTCCGTCAGTCTTTTGCGTACTCTCTCTCGCGCATCCGTAGAGATCCAAATTCTCTCTCACTCGCTCTCCCCCACCCCAGTCGCTCTCTCTCGCATCCTCATTCACCAACCCAAACCACACGCGCACATCACACGACGCATCACACACACACGCACATCACCATCCCACGCCGTGGCCACTAAAAAATTCCCCATCGGCGACCATTCCAAGCTCGAAATCCCATCGCTCGGGGGATTCGCCACTTGAAAATCATTATTCGGGTTCGTCGGTGCGCTCACGGGTGCGCCCCAAGACATGGTCTCTCTGTGCGACTCGTCACACGCGCGACGATGGTGGTGACAACGGTCGCTCGCGTCGTCGTCGGCAGGCGTGCGAACTCTCACGCGCGAGGACGCGTGCGATTCGCATCCGCCGTTGGTGGCGCGCGGTCCAAAGTTCGGACATTCGGCGCGCCCACAAAGTTCGGACATTCGGCGTCTCTCGACCGCGTCAGTCGAGTCGACGCCCCCTCCCTCCTTATCCACCGACGACGTCCGTCGCCGCGCACAGCGCGACGCCTCGCCCGACGTCGCCCATAAAGCGCCGGCGATGATGGCTACGATGACGACGCACGCGCGCGTCGACCCCGCGGTGGCGCCCAGAGGCGGGTTTGGGGGAAACGCGCGCGCGATGCTGACGAGCGCACGTGGGCGATGTGCGCGATCGGGCGCCGGTCGGTGCGTGATTCGCGGTGCGCGTGTGGGTGTTCGTGGAGGTGAGCGCGCGGCGGTGCGAGTGCATGCGTCGTCGATGTCGTCTGTGGTGTTTGCGACGGCGATGCCGACGAATATGATTGATTTGCGTAAGGTGATTGAGGATTTGTGCGCGGGGAAAGATTTATCCGAAGACGAGGCGTACCGGGCGATGGAGGCGTTGTTGGATGCGGAACAAACGCAGATTGCGGCGTTTTTGGTGTTGCTGCGCGCGAAAGGGGAGACGGCGAGTGAGATGGCGGGATTAGCGCGCGCGATGCAATCGAGAGCGGTGCTGGTGGACGCCGGGGATGACGTGTTGGATATCGTCGGGACGGGTGGCGACGACGCGGGTACGGTGAACATTTCTACTGGTTCTTGCGTGTTAGCCGCGGCTGCCGGGGCAAAGGTGGCAAAACATGGTTCGCGGTCGGTGTCGTCGTTGTGTGGGTCTGGGGACGTGCTCGAGGCGTTGGGGGTGGAGATTGAGTTGGGTCCGGAGGGCATGGTGAAGTGCATCGAACAATGCGGCATGGGGTTCATGTTTGCCCCGAGATATCACCCGGCGATGGCCAAGGTGTCGCCGGTGCGCAAACAATTGAAAGTCCGCACGGCGTTCAACTTGTTGGGGCCGATGTTGAACCCTGCGCACAGCAAATACGCGCTCGTCGGCGTGTACAGCACCTCGGTGCAGCATCTCATGGCGGACTCGTTGATGAAGCTCGGCATGAAGAAGGCTCTCGTCGTGCATTCTATGGGCTTGGATGAGCTCACTCCGGCTGGCCCAGCAGATGTCGTCGAGGTTACCCCGAGTGGTACGCGCTCGTACACGTTTGAGCCAAAAGATGTTGGTGTCAAGGCGTGCACGCTCGAAGATTTGCGCGGCGGCGACCCGCAAACAAACGCCGCCATCTTGCGCGATTCTTTGGGTGGCCAAAAGGGTCCAGTTGCTGAGACGTTGATCCTTAACGCCGGTGTGGCCATGGCTGCCGCCGCACAGGCGAAGGATGTCGCCGAAGGTATCGCCATGTGCAGAGAAGCGCATGAGAGCGGCGCGGCGGGTAAAAAGTTGAACGAGTGGATCGCTTTGACGCAACAACTCAAGGCGCAAGAAAAGTAAAGCGCCGTATACCAACATCGTACGTATACCAACATCACACATAGTTTATATTTTTATATCATCAATGTTTGAATTCACATTAATTTTACTAATATCTATTCCTTCTTTGCTTCTGTCTTTTTGGCTCCGGTAGAGCCCATGGCGGATGGATCCATTGAAGGATATTGTGCTTTACCTCCAGCAATATCTCCCGGTGCGGGCATTGGCATGGCCATGTACGCTGGCATATCGGCTGGGATCTTACCATCTGCCGGCGGGGCGACGCCGGGTGCCATCATCATCACCGTCGGCGGTGGCGGAGGAGCGCCACGCGAGTTGTCTTGTGACTTCTTTTTCTCCATAGACTTGCCCCATTGGATTCTTAATTGCACATCATTGACAAGGCAGTTGAAAGCAGCGTCTTCAGCAGCCTTCTCAGCTCCATCACGAGTCGCGAAAGTAATGAATGCGCACTTTTTATCCCCAATGACGCGAATGCCTTTAATGTCCCCGTAGCGGTAAAATCGTCCCCGAATGTCTTCTTCGCCCATCTTCTCCGTGTCTACGCCTCCAAGGAATAACGTGGTAATGCTTGTGTCTTCTGGAGGTGTGAGCTTACGGCTCGGCCTTTCAGCGGCGCGCTTCAACATCTTCTCTGCCACCGGGTCGTTTGTCCCAAAGTACCTATCCTTGATGTTTTGCTTTCTCAACTCCGGCGCCGCACTGAGTTCGGGCATGTGCGTATCACCATTACACGGCCTGTACGGACAGTCATTCCGCGTACATGCGTTACGCAACCAAAACGTACAAATCGGCGTCTTATTCTTATTGTAGTACGGTTTGTTCCGCGCCAACTTCATCAACAACTCGTTATTCTTCTCCTTGGCGCCATGCTCGTATACATCCTCACCTTCGGCTAACTTTTTAGAAATCTCCTCCACCGCGTAATCTCTATTCACACTCGAGCTCGGCACCGACTCATTCGCCGCTCTCGCCAACGCCGCGTCCCGAGCTGCCACCGGAATCCCGTAGTCCAGATCCAACAAGCACACCTGACACACATTCTTCGCCTGCGCAATCTCCTTACACACCACCGTTTTCTTATATCGCGCATCATTCCCAGGCCTCCATCGAAACACCGTATAGGGCCGTCCACTAATCGCACACTCACCCCCGAACGGCTCCTTTTGCATGCGCACGTATGGATTTGGACCTAGGCAATCCTCGCACACGATTGGGAAATCCGCCGCCGCCGCGCGCCCTTCATCGTCGTCGTCCGACATATCCTCTCGAGCGTTGTCGCGCAATGTCTACGCCGCGTTGGATGGCGCGAATTCGCCGCGATGACGCGTCGCGCACTGTCGTTTCGCGCGCCGCCTCGGTGGGGCTAAAACAACCAGCGCATCCAAGACGCGAGCTCGCGGGTGATTAATGCGCCCGCACTCGTCATCGCGCGCGCGGCGCGAACGCTGCGCGGCGCGCGGGCGTCACGCGCGTTGTGTTCGGTCGCACGCGCGCGTTTGGGCGCGATGGATATCGCGCGCGCGGACGAGCGCCGGGGCGAGGACGACGAGGACAAAGTCGTTCGACACGGTTGCGCGGGTGGTGGTGTGCGTCTGGCGCACGTCAGGCAGTACGCGTATTTGACGTCGGTGGTGAATGTTGAGGATAGTGAAGGGGAGTATGGTGCGTTCGTGGGCGATGGGTCGTTGTCGATGATTGTGGAGCGGTTGGGGATGGATGCGAGCGCGGTGCGGTTGATGGAGCGGGCGTTGACGTCGGGGAGCGCGTGGACGCGGGATGGGTCGAGTGAGAGTTCTGCGGTAAAGTTGCTTCCGGAGGTGTCGTTGTATGATTTTGAAGGGTACTTGAGGCGCACGCGGGAGTGGTATGGGTCGTTTGTAGAATATCGAGCGTACGCGGAGAGCGCGCGCGCCGAGGCGAGCGCGCAGAGCGAAGCGCGTTTGGCTCGGTATGATTTAACCGCCAACGTGAAGGATATAGCCACCGTGCCGGGATTATTTTTTGACGAAAACTTTGACTTGGAGCGTCGGGATGTGTTCGCTTCGGCGTGCTTGGGTTTAGAAGATCATAGTTTGCGAAATTTGTCTGCGGCTTCGACGTCCTTGCAAGACGATTTGAGCGAACATTTGGATACGATTGAACAGCATTTGATTCGTGAAATCAGCGGCAAAAGCGATGAGTTCTTCACCGTACTCGCATCGTTACATAAACTTCACGAGTCCATGACTTCGATGCAGCACATAGTGAGCGCGCTCCGAGGGCGAGTTGCTGAGCTCGGCAGCCGCTTGTCAAAGCCAGGCAAGCAGATGATCAATCTGCACGCAAAACGAGACAATCTGCGTGCATTAGCGGACACGTTTGAGTCGATTTCGGCGCTTGCGCAGATGCGTGCGGACATGGATGTGCTCGTAGAGAGTACGGACTATCCCGGTGCTCTTACCATCGCAGAAGATATTCAACAGACGCTACGCAAAGATGACGTGGTTAGAGATTTGGCGTGTTTTAGAAAGCTCCCAGAACATGTCGCGCAAACGATAGACAAGGTGCGCGAGGCAATGCTGCGTGATTTTATAGCTGGTGCGAATCTTCCACGAGATATAAAAACTCTCGTATCAAAAGAGACGCTCGATCATTTAGTTGAAACTGGGAAGGCATGTGGCTTGGATGTCGCTGGGAGCGCGACCACGACAATCGTAAGTACACCGATTGATCCAAGAGGAAACGTGATGGAGACAACATTCCCTCCTCTTTTGGCGCTACTGTATTCTGGGAGCAACTTTTTGTGCGAAGCCTTAGAGAGATGGTCGTCGGAGCTCGTTGAGAGCGTAAGGGACATCGAACGCGTTGCAGTTGACGTAATGCTTGCGAAAGTTACGGGTGAACGTCGTCATCCATCTACGTCGTCATTGGAAGAAGGATCATTCGACTCGACATATGCGAATTCTATTCGTAAGCTTCCACCACAGGTGTTCGCCGAGATTCTTAAAGCGTTGTCAAAGACATTTGGGATATACTTCGACCGTATGTCACAGATTCGACTCATTGTTAAGGGTATTGTCGTCGGCGACGAAGACGCGTTAACGTCGATAAAAGAAATGGATGAAGGTTTAGTCTCTGTGGCACGAGAAGCCGCGATTAGTTTCGAACACTCAGCATGTCAACGTGCGCTCGCCATTACAAATGACGCAGTGCAAAGGGTCACCGATGTTGCTCAGGGACGTTTTGCAAAACTTCTCGGAGTTCGTGCGCCGATGAACGTCACTCTCGCAACTAAAGATTTTATGCGGATTATTGATGTGGCAGTGGAATTTCTTGGCGTCGCGGAAGCACTGGGTAAACATCGATGCATGAGTTTACGAACAATGTTGGCAAATCAAATCAAAGCATTTATTCGTGAGCAACATACTTCAGTGTCTGCTAAGCTCGCCACTGCGCTCGAGTCTGAGACTTGGGTTGCCGTAAACGCCCCAAAGGGATTTCAGCGCTTGGTTGATAGCCTAATAACTGGAGATGTGAAAGTGAGTAACGAGGAGGGCGACGTAGATGATGAAGTTTCCTCAGTCGCCGTGGTCGTCGGTGATGGGCGGTATCGTACGGTGAAAAGTGCAATGATGATGATTCAGTTGCTCGCAGATGACTTGCTACTAGCAAAGCAACTTCCTACGTTCGCAACAGAAGTTACACATTGCGTTATTGACCTACTCAAGCAGTACAACACAAGTGTATGCCAGCTCATCTTGGGCGCCGGCGCCATGCAAGTGTCCAAGCTCAAGTCGATAACCGCCAAGCATCTCGCGTTGGCACAACAGAGCATCTCACTTGTCGCAGCCGTCATTGTGGATTTAAAAACGCCAACTTGTGAACTCGTAGACGGCCCGAAACGATTTCTTCTCGAGCAAGAATTCGATCGTTCGTTGAGAGATTTGAAGTTGCACAAGAGTGAAATTCATGAAAAGCTCGTGAGCATCATGCGAGACCGCGTGGAGTTTCATTTGCACAACTTGTCGTCGATCATTGAGACGTTAAACGCAGAGGAACAACATGATGCAGCCGTTACGAGTCCGACTGAATTTTCAACAGCGTTGACAAAAGAGATGGGTACGCTGCGAAGAGTGATTTCTGAACTGCTTTCAGAGGACGACCAGTGCGATATTCTCGGCCGCGTTGGTGCGGAGTCTGCGTCAATGATCGTGGCCAAGCTCGCCGAATTCATGTCGAGCATAGAAGCAAATTTATTCACGCTCACGCGCATCACGGCGGATATCGAATCGATATTACAAGCGATGAAATCTTTTCCAATGTCCGAAGCTCATGTCGTCCCTCTCGAGGCGCTCTTCGATGCCTTGTCGAGCGCAGCGCAGCCACCACAGACCTCGAGCGTCGATCAACCTGATTCGGTTGCCGCATCCAACGACGAAGAGGAAACTGCTTAGGAGCACTAGTCTTAGAACCAATAGAAGAAAATATGTGTTACAGTACGGTACAACTATCTATGCGCGCGAAGCACTACCCATGACACCGCACCGCGCAGGACTCGTACGCATTCTATTACGTCTCGACGAGCGCATCAATCGCCTCGCGAAGTTCTTTGCGCCGCCGCCGTGCACCAAAACCCCATCCCGTCACCGTGGCGTACTCCGCCTCTAATATTTCCCGCTGCGCCCGTACCTTTGCGTTTGTCTGCACCGTGCGCCCAATCGCCGACGCCGCGAGGCTACTCACTCCCAACGTTGCCGCCGCCCCCACGGCGAACACCGCCGCCCCGCCCGCACACGCCGCAACTAACCCACCAACCGCGCGAAATACCGACAGTTCCTCCATCTCCGCCGCTTGTCGCGCCAATTCTTCGGGCGTGAGCTTCTTCACCTTGTCGTTGTCGAACGCGCTCAAGTTTAATCGCCGCACGCGCCCGCCCGAAACGCCCGCGTCGCGCGACGTCAACGCCAGCGCGCGCGCGGTGCGACGTAAAACGCTCATCTCGCGCGTCCCTGCCACGAAATCGCACCTCTGCGCGGCTGTCGCGTGCGCGTCGTGGTGTCACGCGTGCGACCAACCGTTGTGTGTCGGCACCCACCTCGACGACGTCAGACTCCGCCGCGACGTCCGCGGTGCTCGAGCGCGCTCGAGGCGAGCGCGGCATGTCGAGCGCACGAAGCGCACGCGCCGCGCCGTCGCGTTCGGAGGCGGAGGCTAGAGACAAACGCGGCGCGGGCGCGAATGTGTTGGGTGGTTTGCTCGTCGTCGGACTCAGCGTCGCGGGCTACGCGTGCGTGCGAGCGTTTGGCGGTGCGGGCGCGCGCGCGAAAGATACGAAAGTGGAGACAACTGCAGTGGTTGTTGTCGATAGTGTGGTGAAGACGCTCGAATTCGAGGACGAGGGCGGGGCAGAGATGGAAGATGGCGCGCGCGGTGTCGAGGATGCGAAGCTCACAGAGCGAGCGATTGATGACGCCGCGGAGGCTTCGGAAGAGGCGGTGATTTCGCAGAGCTCGAGTCCAAGAGTGAGTGAAAACATCCCATCCTCTACGATTGCGGCGAAAGAGAGCGTGACGACGAAGATATCGCCGTCAAATTCGATTAAAGACTCGTTTCCCGCGCCGCTGACTCCGCGGGCTCGACCGGCGCTGAAACTAGAGGTGGAAAATACTTCAAGCCGAGGCGCGACATTCGTGGCCTCGCTTGGTGTCGATGAGTTCTCCATTGGACGAGGAAAAGTCAATGCATTGGTTGTTGAATCTGCAGAGGCGTCTACGGTGCATGCGAGCGTGCGATGGACGGGCGAGACGTGGGAGGTGCGGGATTTGGGTTCGTTGAATGGCACGTATCTCAACCAAACGAAGATTTCTATAGACAACGAACGCGCGCCTGGGAAATGGCATAAAATTCAGCACGGCGATGCGATACAGTTTGGTGAAAGGGAATCGAGTCCGAAGGTGTCAGTGTCGTTTTTTCGAGACATGACAAAACGAGCTCACGAGGCGCTGTCGTTACGGGCCGTAGTTCGCGCCGCAGGTTCCAAGCCAAATGGCTCGGAGGACAGAATTTTAGTCGAGTGTCCTATACGTGGTAATCCTTCTGTTGGGGTATTTTGCGTGTTCGATGGTCATGGTGGATTTGTGGCGGCTGAAAGCGCGCGGAAAATCTTCCCCGAAGTACTGGCGCGTCACTTGTCTGGCAAAGTTCCAGATGAGAAGGGCGCGAAAACTCTGCTCGAACGCGTCTTCTTGGAGACGGACAAGATCATGGGCATTGAATACGAGGGCTGTACCGCAACTGCGGTGTTAGTGTGGAAGAATCCGCGAACAGGCGGGCTTACGATGCAAGCGGCAAATGTCGGTGATTCGAGCGCCGCTCTCGGCAGAGTGTCCGTGAGCGACAAGTCCGCGCATGGTGCAAAGTATCTCACACCCGAACATAAAGTTCGTCACAAGGAGGAACGCGACCGCTTGAATGAAGCTGGTGCAGAGTTACCTCCAGAAGCGACGCGTTTGTATGGCTTGGCGCTCTCCCGTGCGTTGGGCGATAAATTTCTCAAAGATCAAAACGTCGGGTTGATTGCGCACCCATTTGTGAGCGAACCTATAGACGTGAATGGTACGACGGACAACGCCGTCTTGACGATCGCGAGCGATGGTATATGGGACGTCATCACTCCCGAAGAAATGTATGATGCAATGTACGACGAAAAAATTGATGGATGTCTACACGCCACTGCGCAGAGAATGGTTATTGAAGCGCGGCGCAAGCGAAGTGTAGACGACATCTCATTCATCGGTGTCTGTCTCGACATTTAACGATTCCGCCTAGTGTAATAATTCATTCAAATGTGCTACTTACAAAATTCATCTTTTCCGCACATACTTCACATACGTAACACACTGTTTAAGGAACTAAATGACCAGTGGTGGTGGGCGCGTGCTTTACGCCGACAACGCTTGCGCCTTTTCCACACCCGCGCGAAGCACTTCAATCGCACTCGCCCAATCATCACTCCCAAAAACACTACTCCCAGCAACGATAACATTCGCCCCAGCCGCCGCCGCGGCATCAATCGTGCTCGCACTCAACCCTCCGTCGACTTGAATATCCATGTTTGGGTACCGCGCGCGCACCGCCGCAACCTTCCCCAACACGTCTGGGTTGAACTTTTGCCCACCAAACCCAGGCTCAACCGTCATTACGAGCACCATATCCACTAACCCTCTATCGCACGCGTCGTACACCGCATCTGCCGCCGTACCAGGCTTGATGGCTAAACCAACGCGCATATTCATCCCGCGCGCTTCTTCGCATACGCTCGCCGCATCCGCCGCATCCGCGCACGCCTCCACGTGAAACGTAAACATATTCGCCCCAGCTTTTTGCATGGGGGCCAAATAATCTTTCGGATTCGTCACCATCAAGTGCACGTCAAAGAACGCGTCGAGCACGTGCGGTCGTAAGCACGATAACACGGGCGCACCGAATGTCAAGTTGGGCACAAAGTGTCCATCCATGACGTCGATGTGCAACCAATCGGCGCCGGCGGCGATGACCTTGTGGGATTCGTCCGCCATGCGTGCGAAATCGCATGAGAGCAGACTCGGAGAAATGATCGCTTTGGGCATCGCGCGCGCGTGCGTGAGAGTATGACGCACGCAAGCGACGCAAAGGACACCTTTTGAAAAGTTTGTTGAAAAAATAAAATCCAACTTGACTAAATCTCGAACGCTACGCTAAGTCAAGACCATGGCTAAGGCACGCAACGGGGCAAAACGAACGATTTAAGCCGCATCTAATCGCGGGCGGTCGATAAATCCAGGGTCACGCCGGAATTTATTGATAAACTTGTCAAACCATCTGTCTAAAATGTTTGTCGGGACTACCATGTGTTGGGCGTCGCCTCCCGTTTGGAAACTCTGCATGAATCGGAGCAAATCCTCCGCCACGCGCTTGGCGAACGTCTCTTTGTGTTGAATGAGCACGGACTCCTTTTCCAAAGTCGCAGCGAGGGGTTCGACGGAGATACCGATCGCGGCGGTCGCGAACGGGGCGCCGTTGTCGTCCACGGGCCAACGCAGGGCGAAGACGTCGCTCGGCTTGGCGTTCGCCACGCAACCACAATACGACCACGGCGAGTTTCCAGCTTGGATATACATGCACAGCGCACTGTTATCGTCTAAAACTGCGTGGTACAAATAGTGATAAGAGTACAAGATACCGTATGGTTAGTCGACGGCTCGTCGCGCATCGCGCGCTTTTTCTACAGTCTTCTACAAAACCCATCTCACGTGCGTCGCAATCGCATCACGCACGTACGTCCAGTGCTCGGCATGAACAAACACACATCTTTACATCCAATGTACCCTTCACCGCCGAGATTTGCGCCGAGGTCCAGCGTCCACGACGTCGCGTCCACGCGAGTGAAACTTTCGCTCGACACCACGACCGATTTCTTGGCGAACACCACGCCGAACACCATCGACATCGTCGCGCGCGAACGCGCGAAACGCAAATCTAACGCGCAATACGCGCGTGTGACGTCCTCGCACGCGCGCGCGCGACGCACGGGATAGCTCGTGCCGGGATGTGACGTCACGCGCTGCGGCGTCACTTCACCACACGGCACACGATGCGGTGCGCTCTCGGACTCGCCAACCGCGTCTCTATCGCGTTCGCGCGCACGAATGCGTCGAAGGCGTTGTCTGTGAAGCACGCGCGCGCGTTCCGCCCCGGATCGATGGTCGTGCGCGCCGATGCGGGGACGGCTACGGGGTCTTCGGCGGCGACGCCATCTTGGGAGTTTCGATTGCTGTTCGATGGCGCGTGTCCGCTGTGCGTCAAGGAGGTGAACTTCTTGCGAGCCAAAGACGCCGGGCGTGGACGTTTATCGTTGGTGGATTTGGCGAGCGATGACTACGATCCAAAGGAGAACGCTGGGATCGATTACGAGACTGGGATGAAAACTATCCACGGGATAGACTCCAAGGGAGGCGTATTCACCGGCGTAGAGGTTTTTCAAAAGGCATACGATGCGGTCGGCATCGGCTACATTTACGCCTTTACGAAGATTCCCGCGCTCTTGAAGGCGGCGAATGCAATCTATGACGTGTGGGCCAAATACAGACTGAACGTCACCGCGCGCGGCTCGCTCGAAGAGCACCTGAAGGCGAGAGCGGCTGTTTTGGATGGGAAAGCATGCGGCATCGACGCTAAGGAGTGCGTAGAAAAGTAAAACGCGTCAAAGAATAATTTCCTGATTGTATGAATAATAAAGCTACTAGTTTCAATTCAGTTTGCTGCTTCCGCTTCTGCTTTTTTCTTCGCCTTTTCCTCGGCTTGCTTTGCCTTCTTCTCAGCGATTTGCGCCTCCTTTAACAACTTCTTTTGTTGCGATTTGGACATCGGTTCACCATTCTCACCCGTTTGCGCCTGAGTTTGCTGAGCTTTTTTCACGCCGTCGTCATTTGCGGCTGGGGCACCAATCGCGACACCAGGCTTGGCGTTGGCCAGCGTAGCTTCATCGAGCGCGCCGGCGATGTCGCCCATGTCACCAAAGAGCGACGCAAACACGCGCGGTTGCGTAGACATGAACGCATCAATTTGCGCATCGTCCACGGAATTACGGATCTCTTGATGATGTTCCACGATAGGCACCAACGTTTCAATCAACTTGGCTTTGATTTCGCCCGAGAGCATACGTCCGCTCGAGTACTCCTCACCAATTTTGGCCAACTCTTCGTCGTCATCGAGGAAAAAGTTGAGCCATTTCCAGCTAATATCCACATCCAAGTTGCCCCCGATTCGTCGGTGATCCTCTACTGTGAGCTGGCCACCACTAAATGCGTACTTGTTCACCTTGTTCTTAATCTCCTTGGCGGTGTCTGTGACGTAAATTGCGCTTGTGGCGTCTGACGCGCTCATCTTCCCGCTCTCACCTTTGAGCGCTGGGAAGAATCGAGATTCAATCAACGCGGGCTTGTACCCACCAATACGAGGCGCGACATCACGCGTCATACGGAAATACGGATCCTGATCGATCGCGCACGGAATCAAGCACCTCAAGCTCTTCTTGTTCTCACCAAACATGTGCGGGAAACAATCCGGGAAACTCGGCGCCGCTTGCGTCGGCGGAAACCCAACTTGTCCAATGTTGGACTCACCCGTGAAACCAAAGATCCCGCGCACCTGGTTCAACGTCACACACTTTGCAATTTTCATCATGTTTTTGTACATGGGCGTGCACATGTAGTTGACATCAGAGAAAATAAACGTACGCTTGGGATCAAAACCGCACGCGATGATATCTTTTGCGTTTTCTCGTCCCAATCTTTCACATTCCTCAAGCGCCATGTCCTTCCACAAGAACTTTTCATCATCCGTCAACTGAATCACCAAAGGTACCTTAAACGCCTTTTGCAACCACGCGGTGAAGTGAAACGGAATCAAGTGTCCCAAGTGCAACGACTCGCTCGACGGCCCGCGACCCGTGTACAGATAAAACTTTTCACCCTTTTCGTACGCATCGAGAATCAAATCCATCTCCCGGTGCGCAAAGAACATCCCACGCCTTAAAAATGGATGCGCCTTCATCCCAGTCACGCGTTCGATGCGTTCCACCATCTCAGCGGTGATTTTAGAGCACCCAAACTCTTTGATGAGCTTGTCGTAATCAACACCTTGCCCATCGGCGCCTTCGACGTCCCACGGCGTGACAATTTGTTCACCGCCCGTCGCGGGCGTCGCCGCGGCGTCCGTGCCATCAACTGGTTGCGCGCTCATGCTTCGTGCGACGCGTGCGACGCGTTCGACCCCGGGTGCGCGGCGGGTTATGTCGTGCGCCGTCGTACAGTGCCCGCGATCGCCATTGCCGCGCACGCGCAGACGGTTTACCGACACATCGCACGCTGACGCCGCACGCGAAACGCGCGGCGCAAAGTTTGCGCGGAATCGTCTCGCATCGCTCACGCCGTCGAACGCGCGCGAACGCTCGAGGAGTGTTTGCGTGAGGGCGTCGTTCAATCGTCGCCATGAAGGAGCTCCTAGGTCGAGTGGTGTCGAATAAAATGATGAAAACCGTGACGGTGATGGTGGAGCGATTGTATAAACATCCGAGGTATAAGAAATACATGCGGGCGAGGAAGAAGTACGCGGCGCATGATGAGGAGAATGTGTGTAACCCGGGGGATATGGTGCGGTTGAAGCACTCGAGACCGCTGTCGAGGACAAAGCGTTGGGTGGTGTCTGAGGTTGTGAGAAAGGAACGGATTTTTGATAGCGATGCGGTGAATGCCGCTGTGAAAGAACGCGTGCGCGCGGAGAAGCTTATGCGTGCGGAAGCTGAACGGGGATTTGCGGCGGGTGGGGAGGTGGGCACGCCGTAGGTTGAAAAGAATAACACTCTAGCGCTTCATGTAGTACAAACTCTAATTTCTAGAAAGTAGACGCTTGAAGGAATCCAACGACGTCTTTACGCCGAGACATACCTACTGGGAGGTAACATACCACTTTAGTTCCCTCAGCTAAAAAATCTTCGCTTTCGACAAAGCCTGTGCGGCGAATTTCGCCAATCAACGCGCCGCGCTCATAGGGTACGAGGAGCTCGCATCGTGTTAAAGTGCTACGCTTGATGATTTCCACAATCTTTTCTTGGAGCACGTCCATGCCTTGACCAGTTTGTGCGCTAATAAGTACTGCACCGCGTTCCTCAGCGGCAATTTCGATCTCAAGCATGACCTCTTCGTCGGTGATGTTGTCAATTTTGTTCCACACCAAAAGCTGCGGAATGTGCGCCGCGTCGAGTTCGCTCAGAACCTTGTCCACGGCGTTTATCTGTGCCTCAGCGAGATCACTCGATATATCGACAACGTGCAAAATTAATGATGACTCGAGAACTTCCTCCAATGTCGCACGAAAGGCGGCGACGAGCTGCGTAGGAAGCTTTTGAATGAACCCAACAGTGTCCGTCATGAGCACCGTCATACCATTGGTAAGATCGAGTCTTCGCGTCGTCGGGTCTAGCGTAGCGAAAAGCTTGTCTTCGGCCAACACATCGGCATTCGTCAGGGCGTTCAGTAATGAACTCTTACCCGCGTTGGTATAGCCCGCCAAAGAAACAATCGGCACGCGTTCTGATTTACGCTTTGCTCGGTATTGCTCACGATGGGTACGAACTTGCTCAATCTTCGCTTGTAACAACGACTTTCGATCGCGCAACAAACGCTTATCGATTTCAATTTGCTTCTCACCCATACCTTTTACAGCCCCACTGCCGCTTTGACGTTCCAAGTGACTCCACATCTTCGTCAAACGCGGCATTTGATATTCCAGCTGCGCCATCTCTACTTGCAACTGACCCTCCGCCGTTTGCGCGCGCTGAGAAAAAATGTCCAAAATCAACGCTGTGCGGTCACAAATTCGCACTTTCCCACCGAGTTTGCGCTCCAAGTTACGACCTTGCTTGGGCGAGAGCTCGTCATCAAAGATGACCATGTCCACAGTTGGCGCGTAGGCGTCAAATCCGTTTCGACGGTCGCGCTTATTCGAGCCATCTTCGGCGTCATCATCCCAACACTCATCCTCATCCTCGTCGTCATAAAATAAGTCCTCGTCATCCTCATCCTCGTCGTCGTCCTCTTCTTGATCTAACGAGCGAGGAAGTCCACACAACTCTCGCAGCTCGCCAATTTTCCCGCTCCCCAAGTACGTCGCCGGCACCGGTCCCTGGGGTAACTTTTGCGTCATGCGACCAACAACCTCGCATCCAGCCGTCGACGCGAGTCTTTCTAACTCATCCAAACTATCCTCAAACGCAAACTCCCCGAACGCTTTATCCCTCCTCGATTTCGCGCCGACGGCTACGACGACGACGCGCTCGCGCTGCGCCTCCCAGCCCCACATGTCATCACGAATCCCACTCGCGCTCGCCCCATCCGCGCCGCTGGTGCTACCAAAATCAAACGTCTGCACCTTGTGACGTCGCTCGATAATTTCTTCCCACGACATCGCGTCGAGGTCGTCTACGTCGACGATGGTGACGCTGTCTTTGCCGTCGTCGTCACGCGCTGCAGTAAACGCGTCGGCATCTTGCGCGCGCCTTGCGACCGCCGCGCGCGGGCGGCTGGCGACAACGCATGCGCGCGCGTGAGACGCGAGTATAGGGCGTCGTTTGCGCGCGCGCGTAGGCGCGGGCGCGGACGCCGGTGCGACAGACGCGAGAGCCATCGTAGTGAGGCGCTGCGTCACTTTTTGACGTCGCTCTCGGTTGCGTGGTCGTCGACGCGCGCGCGGCGGCGGCGCGGTGCGTGCGTGGACGAGCGGCGACAACACGCGCGCACGCGTCGATGGCGTCCATGTTCTCGCGCGTCGATGGCGCGGCGGCGTCAGCGAAGACGTATTGGTGGATTGGCATTGCGCTCGGACAACTGTGTGCATTCGTGAACGCCACGTCTGCTGCGGCATCCACCGGGCTCGAGAGTAAGCACGTGTATCTGCCCGCATGGCAGACGTTTTTTGCGTACTGTGCGATCGGTGGCGCGTACGGACCGATGTATTACGCGCGCGTGCGTCGAGATGAGAGTGGCGGCGGCTACGCGTGGTCCAAGCTGAAAAAGTACGTCGCGTTGGCAGCGATTGACGTCGAGGCGAATTACTTTGTCACCTTGGCGTTTAAGTATACGTCAATGACGAGTGTGACGTTGTTAGATAGCGCGGCGATACCGTTTGCCATGGCACTCAGCGCGGTGGCGCTGAAATCCAAGTACGCCAAGGCGCACGTGGTTGGCGCGTGCGTGGCGTTTGGCGGTTTAAGCGTGCTCGTATTGAGCGACGCCACGGCGAAAGGCTCGAGCACGGCGAGCGTGGCGAACGCACCATTAGGGGACTTTCTGACCATTGTCGCCGCGGCGTTGTATGCGACGTCGAATGTATTAGTAGAGGCGTTTTTACACGACGCCGACAAGGTTGAAATTTTAGCTCACCTCGGAGTGCTGGGCGCAGCGTTTAGCGGCACACAGAGCGCTATTTTAGAAGGCATGAAGTTCAGCGAGTTGAAAGCGTTAGGTGCACGTGGTGTTGGGTTGTTTACAGCGTTTGCATCGTCGCTGTTCGTGCTATATACGTTCTCCATGGATGTATTGGAGCGATGCGGCGCGTCTGCGTTCAACGTATCCATGTTGGCGAGCGACGTGTGGTCTGTCATTCTTCGTTTGATGTTCTTCAATGGCTTCGCCTCGAGCGCTCGTGCGGCGGCATTTGTCATTTCTTTTGCTTTAGTCGCGGCTGGTATTTGCATATTCGCCTCTGCGGGCGATCCAGCGCAGTTAGGCGCCGAACAACGCGGCGTCGACGTCGAATCCACTGCCGACGAAACGCCCGCGTGGCTCGCTCGCGTACGCAAATTCATACGTTTTGATCAATCAAAAGCGTCTAATATGCCGTACGCTGTCATGGATGAGCAGTATGATTTAGAACCTATCGAGCTTGGATCATTAGGGCGTTAGCACGCCGACCTGTAATGCACATTAGACTATGACGAGCCGATCTTCGTCGCCTCTTAACACCATGCAGATGCGCGACAGTCACCAATCACTAACACACCTGGCCTCATTCGGTCACGCACACGCGTGCGATCATGACGCGACGCTCGTCAAACGCGCGAACGCAGCGATCTATGCATTCGCCCGCGATGACGACTGCGTGTGTGGCGCTCGTCATCGCCACGCTCGCATCGTGCGCACCGGAGCTCGCGCACGGAGCTGACGCCATCAAGCTGAAGAATTTACGCGACGACTTTACAACGAGCGCGGTGAATCGCTGCGAAGCGTGCGTGGCGATTACGCACGCAGAGATGATGCATATCGAGCACGTCAAGTCGACTCGGCTCGTCGTGTCGGGCACGAAGACGGTGGAGAGCGGTGATATCCAAGTGTCGGAGCTCTGCTCGAGCGCGTTTGGGGGTCATCGAAAGTACGGGTTTAGAATGGTGAATGCCGTCAAGCGACTCGTTGGACCTGGTTTGAACATGTTTGATTTCATCGAGGGCGCGGTGAGCGATCGCGTGAGCGTGGAGAGGCAGTTGAAGACGCGATGTGATGCGTTGATGTACACGTTGGATGATTTCGACGTCGTGGAGACGCGCAACGAAGCGTACGAAGAGGCGGTGAAAAATTCCACGGATGACGCGACGGAGGCGCAGAAGTTGAGCGCGATGTTTATGAAGTTGATTAAGAAAAATTGCGTGGAGCACACGAATGAGTGTGAAAGCGTTGATTCGTTTATTTCATCCGTGCAAGATGACGTGAACAAGTTGCACGAGACAGTGGAAGACGCCAAGCGCGAGTTGGTTGATAAAACTACTGATGATGACGACAAACGGGTGAACGTGACGATTGCGAAAGCTATGTGCAACGAACATACTTTGAGCGATGTCGCATGTTCATTTCTCTCGAGTGAACTCTTGAGCGCTGGTAAAGCGCAAATTCAACGCTGGCACAACTACACGGGAGAGGCGCACAAGTACTCCGTCAGGGTTGCGGCTGCTTATGATACCGCGCTGGATGAAAATGATGTCGATTTTGATGGTGACAAAGAAGAACTTCTTGTCGAAGCAATGTTAAACATCACATCTCTCCGCGCAAACTATTCCATGTTGAGCGCCGAACTCAACTTTGAAACTACGTTGGCCATCAAACCTGGATACCATGTTGCCGTACACAATTTGGCATACGCTTACAAGGATGGTGAAAAGTTCACGGAAGCTCGCGACACGCTTAAGCCCGCTCTGGATGAAAGCAAGGCGGAAGGCTTGGATACTGTGACGCTTGCCGAGAGTTGGAAGCTCATGTGTGAAATTGAGCACAAACTTGACAACACGGAGAGTGCGATTGAAGCGTGCAAGAAGGCGATCGCGCTCGATGATCGCAACTTTGACGCTCTGCGGCTGTTAGCCCAATTGCACATGGTCAACTTCTTCACCGAACTCCATGATATTCGTAGCATGGACAACACGACGCACGGTATCGCCGACCGTCAACGCGATCTCAGCGTACCTTTGGCACAAGCCAAGACTCTTTTCACTTCGGCTTTGACCTTGGACCCAGTCAAAAACGAGATAGCGCAACTCGGGATGGTACTTTATTTTGAGCAAGCTGCAGAAGAAGCGGCGTTGCAACTGTTCACCAGAGAACAAATTGGAGCTCTCATGAAAGCTCGGCACACGTGCGCCAACACAGACCTTGGCGTGGATGGCGTGTGCAGCGACATGCTTGAGCTGGCCGCTAATCATTTACTTAAAATGGGTCTCATCGCTATCGGAAGCGATGCATTGCAAATGTCTCTCGTCCTTGATGGAAGCCGCGTGCACGTCTGGCGTAATCTCGGTTTCTCGTACATGCACAACGGCAACTTCAAAGCCGCTGAGGTTGCCTTTAACAACGCTAAAAAGCTCGACAAGACGTTTGAAATTGACGAAAGCATTCAAGCGCTTTTCGAACGCGGGTTAGAGTTCGAAAAGAAAATCGAAACCGATCAAGTCACCACCAAGTGGTCGGAACCGCGTCGCCCAAACAAGAGCGAGCGAGACGAGCTTCAAGCCCAACTCTTGGCCAAACTCTCCACGCTCTCCCGCTCTCATGCCCCCCACGATGAACTCTGACGTGTACACGAACATAGTATATATTGTAATATCTATCGATCATATGCCGCTTACGCCTGAGATCGGCGCGAATGACGTTATTTTAGGTCGGAAATTTCCGATAGAGGTGCCCGTCACGTCCACGCTCGCGCGCCATTAGTTGACTCTCCACGCGCGAACATGCCGTCATCGCCGACGCGCGTGGTGTGCGCGCTGGTGCTCATTGAGGACCATGGCACGGTACGCGACGCGTCCGTACCGGAGGAGATCCGCTTGCAGCCGCTCGACGCGTCACCGGCGTCGACGCCGAGTGCGACGGAACCGGTGCCAGGTTTAGGCTCATCAGAGAAAAGTCGCGAAGACATGTTTATTGGGCGACAATTCGGTCACGTAGACGTTGCGATGGATTGCACTAGTATTCCGTTGTTGTTATCGCGTCGACATGCGGCGTTGACGTGCGACGGGACGGCGCATTACGTGAAGGATTTGGCAACTACGAATGGGACCTTTGTGAATGGCAAGCGGATCCCCTCCAAAGAGGAGGTCCAGTTGAGCCCTGGGGATGTTGTGGCGTTTGGAGGACCGAGATACGTTGCGAGAGACGCCGGTCGTTTACAGAATCCGTTCAGATTTCGGTACGTTCGCTTGGAACAGCGCGAGGTGAGCGAGGTGAGTGGTCGTGGTCGCAAACGAATGCGGTTGAGTCAGGACGAGGACGGTATCGAGGGAGCCGGCGGTATGGACATGTCACAAGGACTGCAACCAAGTCAAAGTTACTTTCCAGTACCGACCAGTCAGTCGAGTGAGACTGATGAAGAGTTAGATGATAAGTTGAAGGCGCGTTTGCGCGAAGTGTTTGAAGGTGGTGGGGAGTTTGCGCAAGCGTGTGCAAAACGATACTTTGGTGTATCGCCTGCGACGTCGCCCAAAAAGGCTTCTCAAGACGAAAAATCAGTAAAGTTATCGAATTCTTTGGATGAGGGCAAGTTGACGATGAGTGGCGCGATGGAAATGCTCCCAGATATGGTCGTGGAGCGTTTGCGTCAACACGAACGCGGCGGTTTGACTTCGTCCAGCTTGCCATCTTGGCTCGATGCTGAACTCAAATGTTCGGTGTGTATCGATTACATGGTGGCACCCCACGTTCTCACCGGATGCGGGCACGTGTTTTGTTTGGACTGCATAGACAACGCGTTCTGTCACACGTATCGGTGCCCGGTGTGTCGCGCGCGCCCGCAAGCGCCGCGCGACTTATTATTCACCCCATCCGTGCTCACATCTCGCATGCTGGAAGAATACGTCACCCACAAACTCTCCACAAGAGAAATGTTCGCCCGCGCGGGTCGTGAACAGCTCGCACAGGAAGCGCGCGAAAAGCGCGTAAAGCTCTCCGCCGAGCTCGCCGAGAAGCGCGCGCTCGCCGCGAAATCCGGCGCCCAAGACGACACCCCGTCCCAGCCCGAGTAGACCCCACCACCGACGACGACGTGGATGCACATCACACCAACCACCATTCACCGCTGAAAAGCCTTAGCGATGGTGCTTCGTCATCCCATTCGTCGTTCCATACTTGTAGCCGCGCTAGTCCACACATCACTACGAAAGAAAAACGCCACTAATGTATCACCATGTGTTTTGGAGCCCTCTCGCGCGCGCGCCCTGCCGCATCCGCCTTTCGCAGACGCAAAACACCAACTATGGGGTACGTACGTCGATGCGCATCGCGATCTCACGCGCGCAACGCGTGCAACACGCACGCATCCGTGCGCGCGCGCGCATTTCAGCGCGAGTCAACGGTCGTCGCGTCGCCAGGACCGCGCGAGGCGCGCGCGCGAGGGATGCGGATCAGGGTCTCGGCGTGCGGTGATGGTCGGGCGTCGAGGGCCGTTCACGACGACGGGCGCGCGTGAAGACGCGCTTGAGCGTCGGTGTATGCGCGGGGAAGGGGGTTTTGTTCGCACGCGCGCGCGCGAGGGGTGATTCGAGCGTCGCGCGCGCGAGGTTGGGCGCGTGCACGTCGATCGGTCGCGTGTGGTTTTTAGGGTTTGTGTCGGATGCGCGCGTCGCGCGGTGGGCGCGCGGTGCGCGCCGTGCGACCGCGCGTGCGGGCTGGAATGTGCGTTGAATCGTGACTGATGATGTGTTTGTGTGTTTTTGTGCGTTTACAGTAAGACTCGTGGTTTAGGGGCTGGCCGTAAGTTGCGCATTCACCGCCGTGAACAGCGCTGGGCTGACAAGGATTTCAACAAGGCGAACTTGGGTTCTGAGTGGAAGAAGCCGTTCGCTGGTTGCTCCCACGCCAAGGGTATTGTCTTGGAAAAGATCGGGATTGAGGCTAAGCAGCCGAACTCTGCGATTCGTAAGTGCGTTCGTGTTCAGCTCATTAAGAACGGTAAGAAGATTGCCGCCTTCGTCCCGCGCGATGGTTGCTTGAACTTCACCGATGAAAACGATGAAGTTCTCATCGCTGGTTTCGGCCGTAAGGGCCACGCCGTCGGTGATATTCCGGGTGTGCGCTTCAAGGTCGTGAAGGTTGCTGGTGTGTCGTTGAACGCGCTCTTCCGCGAAAAGAAGGAAAAGCCCCGTTCTTAAACACGCGGCTCTTGTTTCAGGGTGCGGCGCGTGCGTCATCGATGTGACGCGTCGTGGTAGCTTGTTTTCTCATGATTAGTGGTATACTTGTTGTGATCGAACATAGAGAATCTCATTAATTCGTGCTAACGCCTATATACTATATTCTAATTGTGTTTGTTGTCGACGGTTGCCGCGCGCCCAAAGGCACGATCCTTGCTCACCGGAATGACGTAGGCGGGCGTCGGAGGCGCGTCGTAAAGCTTTGGAAGGTACGCCTGATATGCTGGCATGAATCTATCGACGAAATCTTTCACTTGCTCGTCCGTCAAGCCCTTGTTGCCATTCGCCTTGCGTTCGGCTTCGAGGCGCCACGCGTACACCCAACTCGGGTCGCTCACTTTGAAGACGACCCACCAATCTACGGACCCTGGGCTCCACCACGCGGGACCATACTCGCGTAGATACGCGTTGACATCTACCAAGTCGTTGTTGATGTTGATCAGCGCCTCGTCGTCGTCTATAGGCGAAAATCCAAGCATCCATCCCTCGAGAAGCACGACGTCGAGCGGCGCGGAAACGACATCCCACGCGTCCTCTGGAGTGCGGTCGCCCCACCCTTGTCGAGCAGTCTTATCATATCTCGGCACACGCACAGACGAAGCTTGATTAGCCTCGTCGTCGTTTATGCGCGCCAGCGCGTCGAGCGTACGCCTACCGAGCTCTAAATCATGCGTACCGGCGTTCCCTCGATGCCGCAACATCGCATTCGCCGGCTTTGCCGCCGCCAACGCATCTTGGTCCTCGCCTCTAAGATAAAAGTCATCAATCGACAGCGCAGTGGCATTCAAAGTACCATCAACACGATCTTCTCTATCGTCGTCGTCGTCACCAACGTCCTCACCACCGCACACCCAAGCCCGCGGCGTGGCGCGAATCATGTCCACCAAAACGCCCGTCGTCGTCGTCTTCCCGCATCCTTGCGGCGCGCTCACACCCATCACAAACGGCCTCCGCCGCCTCATCGCCCCACCCTCACGCCGTGCCTCACACACTCGCATCATCAACTCCACGTACACATCCGCGTACCCTTCCGCACGTGCCCAAATCCTCACATCACGCGACGAATCATCATCATCATCATCCACTCTCAAATCCTCCTCTGTGCTGTGCCACTCGAGACGCAGCGCCCCTTTCGCGCCTTCCGACGTCGCGAGCCACGCCGCGAGCGCCCGCACACACGCGCGCCGACGACGTTCCCACGCGTCGTCTCGCGCGCGATCCATCCCGCGCGTCCGCGCGTCGCGCACTCGCGACACAGCGACGCGACGCCAACAAACACGAGAGAAAATTCCACCCCCAACGATGACCAATCATGACCCCGTGGATTCAAAACGACCAATCACGACCAGGCGCGCGTGTCCCTCGCTCGGCGCGTCGAATGGCTTTCGTGCCAGCACTGGCAGTCGGCACTGTGCGACGCGCGACGGCGCCGTACGGAGCGCCCACCGATCAGAACGCACGATGCACGCGCGCGCGAGCGGCGTCGCCGCCCCCGCCGGGGCGATGCGCGCGAGAGCGATGCGCGATGCGCGATGCGCGCGCGCGATGGCGTTTGCGCGGGAAAATGGAAGGATTATCAGCACACCATCGGTGGCGCGGACGACGACGCGATTCGGGGACGTGCGCGCGCGGTATTCCCCCGAGGACGGTGATGCGTTGATTGAGGGTGAGTACGTGGATTCTGTGAATGTTGATGGCGGTGCGGGTGGGTTTGGTGCGCGGGTGTCGTCGTCGAGAGGCGGAGCGGGCGACGCGATGACGGATCGCGAGACCAAGTCGGCGGTGTCCATGGCTCGGTTGAGTTCGTTAGGTGCGGAGTTGGATGCGGTGTATACGACAACGACGGAGTATGATAATGATACCGTGGAGATTGATGTTGGTGATGGGATGTCGCTCGTGAGGTCGGATGGGCAAGCAAAGGGTGACGCGCTCGGGGACGTCGAAGCCGTGCAGTTGATTCGGTGCAAGTTTCAAATCAAGCGGACCATTAATTTTGGCGAGGAGTTGCGCATCGTTGGTTCGCATAAAAGCATGGGGGCGTGGGATGTGGCGTCGTCGATGACGTTGAATTGGGGCGAGGGTGACGTATGGACGACGGATGACGTCGAGCTTCCCGTGGATGGCGTTTACATTTACAAATTCGCGATCGTACCGTCTGGGCAACCTGGCACGGTGATCGAATGGCAACAAGGCAACAACCAAGTGTTGACTTTAAGCCCGGATGACCATCCGAGGCTGTGGGTGTATGATAACTGGAGCGGTAACCCCAACCAGTCGAGTATTTACCGCGAAGATGGCGAGAGCGAAAGCAAGGAACAGCGGTTGATTAAGCGCGTGAAGAACGCCGACATCGCCGTGAGACAAGCTGAAGTGCAAGTCAAGCAGCTGAAGGGTGACTTGCAAAACGTTACGATGCAAGTCGCGGCGCTTCGTGAGGAAGCGCGCTTGGGTGCGAACGTGCGCATCGCCCTGAAAGAGCAGCTCCGCGCTGAACAACGCCGGAGTAACGTGTTGTCGTCGCAAATCGACGCGTGGAAGTCCAAGTTCATTGCGCTCACGGATGGTAGCTCCAAAGTGCAAGAAATGACAAACTCCAGTGACTCGAGTAGCGGCAGCGCCAAGAACGATTCGCGCTAAACAAAGCGCACACACTACATAGCATTTACCCGTACCATCACATACCACCTCGAGAAGTGTAATTTCATTTCAAGCACGCTACAAACTATTTTCTACCACTACTACGATAACGCCTTCAAAATGGACACGCACTCGCCGTAATACCCACCTCCAAACATGTTGTAGTGATTTAAGATGTGGTAAAGCTTGTACATTTGCGCGCGTTCCTCGAATCCTGGCGCCTTTGGTATCTTTGCGTGGTACGCCTCTCGAAACGCACCATTGAACCCAGCGCACCACGACATGCCAAAGTCCGCCTCGTGATGACCGTAGTACACGGCCGGATCGAACACAGACGGTTTTCCTCCGACAGTGCCGATATTTCCAGACCATAAATCGCCGTGGAGCAAGCTAGGCGTGATCGTTCCGCACGCGCTAAACATGTCATCCAAACGCTTATCAACCACCTTCTCTGTCAACGCCGACAACGTCGGATCGCGCGCCAATTTAACCTGATGCATCAATCGTTGGTCACGCCAAAACTCAACCCAATTCATCGTCCATGGATTCGGTTGACGCGTCTCGCCGATGGTATTATTCACCTCAAATCCAAACGCTCCGTTGCGCGCCTCGTCGTGGCTCGGCGGCGCCGAGTGCATCGCCGCCAACGCCTCCCCAAACGCCCCCTGATCGCCCCGCCCGCCGAAATCAAGAAACTCCATCGCAATAAAGCACCCCTCACCGCCCTCGGGCACCGGTCCGCTCCCGTACACTTTCGGCACGACGAACGCCCCCGTCGCCCGCAACGCCTCCAACCCGGCGCGCTCGCCTCGAAACATGGAACAATCTCCCGACGTCGACGTCTTAACAAACACCCGTCGTCCGTCGACGAGGTCATACCGCGCAAATTGCGCCCATTGCGAGCCGCCCATGGCGTCTGTGTGCGACACGCGCGCGTCCAGCGTGCGTTCGAGCCAAGGCGTGATGTGTTGCGATGCTGCAGCGGCTCGCGGCGCACCGACCGCGCGCCGCCGTCGTCGTCGTCCGTCTCGGCGCACGTGGTCGACGGTCGACGCCGCGGCGGTGGCGATGACGCACGACGTCGTCATCGTCGTCGTGCACTGGCGTCAGTGTGCAGCGCTTGACACTGAGAAACGATGCTCGCATCGTCGTCGTCGTCGTCGTCGTCGCCCGCGACGTCGCCCGCGCCGTCGGCGCACGCACGGTGCGATCGTGTTCGACGCACCGCGCGCGCAGCCGCGACGTCGCGACGTCACCGTCGACGTCGCGGCTGCGCGGTCGCCGCGGCACCGTTCGATGCGGTGACGACGACGTTTTCGCCGCCGCCGCCGCCGCCGCCGTCGTCGACGTCGATGACGCGCGCGCGCGTGGGTGAACTCGCATCGACGACGATTGATACGCAGAGCGCGGAGACGCTCGTCGATGCGTTCGAGGCGTTACCGAGGGATGAGAGGATTAAGCTCGTGGAGCGCGCGGTGTTTGGGGCGCGCGGTCGGGACGCGGACGCGGAGGCGCTCGGGATGTTATCTAGACGTCAAGACGATGGTGAAGGTGTGCATACGGAAGAGACGAAAGAGATTTCGTCGCTTTCTGCAGAGTTGGTGCGAGAAGCGCCAGATGTGCGCGTTGAGGCGCGCGAGCCGGCGTCAGAGCCGACGCGCTCGAATGACGTCGGCTTTACGGATGAAGAACTCGATTTGCGTGAGTTTGGCGAGCCTTCGTCGGATGGTTCATTGGCTTGGAGCGATGCAGCGTTAGTTGAAAAGTGGCGGGAGGTGTTTGGGGAAGATCCACCGGAGAATAGCGCGAGTGGGGTGGAGGATATTTTAGGCGCGGATGTCGGCAACGACGAAAACATCGTCGCTCGCGTCGGCGCGGCGCTGGCTCGTACGTCGTACACCGTCGAACGGGCGTGGACAAAGCTTGTGTATCGGTTTGGACGGCAAGGGGCCATCGTTGCGAGTGGATTTGTGAGCGTGGCTGTCGTCGTTGGTTTCGGAGCACTGTTTGGCGGTAAGTCGCCGACAGTCGCCGTCAATTCAAACGACGACGAGGGCGAGACGAAAGCTAACCTCAGTGAACCGCCAGTAGCGAATGACACATCTACGACTGCATCTGATGTCATAGTCGAACCAAAGGCAAAATTATCAGGCGTGCTTTGGGAGCGTAAAAGCGACGCTGAGGGTGACATTGCACGTCCACCCGTGGCGTCTGGCGCCGGCGTTCTTTGGACGAGAAAAGAAGATGGGGAAAAGGCGCCACGAAAATCTGCTCGTGAACGCATGGGGCCGCCGTCCTCTGGGACGTTTGATGATCGGGATCGCCTCGAACCGCCCAAGCAAGTGCTATGGACGCGTAAGAACGATCCAGAGCTCGATGACATGGATGACATAGATGACATGGATATCGACGGGTACGAGTACGTCGAGGACGTTCCAGCGCCGCGCGTGCGGCGAAATACCGCGCGACGACCGGCGGCGTCGGATTTATTAGATGATAATCTCGAAGATTTACGTGCGTTTCGTCGTAAATCCGAGAATAGCGATCCGCGATAGGCTAATAATGTAAGCAATTTGTAAATTCTTTGACAATTCAATACGCGCTAGTGCTACTTCTACAAACCAAGGCGCGGCGCCTTCTCGTCCGCCGGCACCTCGTGGTCCTTTGGCTGCGCACGCGCTTCATACACTGCGGTGACGACCATGTCACGATCGTGTCCCGTGCCTTCACCTCGCAATCCAATATACCAAATTTCAGTCTCGCCGTCTTCATTGAAATTACGCGGAAAGTACAACGTCACACTCGCCGTACTTTGCCACAACGCTGCATCGGTATTGTACTCCAACACCCCGTCGTCATCTATAGCTAGTTCCCATGTCTGCGTCGGCGTCTTTCTTGACGCATTTAACGCATCAATGTCACGTCGATTAATAAAAGCGCGCATCTCGCTCGGCGCTCGGCCGTTCGCGCCGCCCAATACCATGATTCCTCTCAGCTTCACATCCGTCGTAAACGGTATGCGAATCACAATCTCACCGTCGTCGTCGCTCACTAAAGCGTGCCCAGTGCGATCGTGCCTAGTGTCCCACGGTCGTATCACCGCACTCGCGTGGGTTTCATCCACGACGTTGTACGCGGTGACAGCTGGGACATCGACAAAGGCGTGCAAAGATGCGTTGCCGCACGTCGACGCATCGCAATCGTGATCGTGTGCGCAGCACGCGGTGCCAGGCGGGATGTCAGGCATGCTCGAACGCCGTGCGCGCGCTCGATGCCGATGATTCAGACGACGAACGCGCACCGCGCGCGCGGGTGAGTGAAGACGGTACACTGCGACGCGCGCGCACACATGGCGACGCGACGACCACCGAACGCGTTGCGCGCCGTCTTCACCGGCTTCGCGGGGTCTATACTCACTGTCGGTGCCGCCATCGCGAGCATTGGACTCACAACGACGACGGTGTCGCGGGCGTTGGTGATGCGGCACAAGAAGAAGAGAAACATAAAGTGCGACGCGTGCAAGGGTGGGAAGTTTATCACGTGTCGCACGTGTCGGGGCAAGCGTGGGTTGGAGTGGCAACCGGTAGGGGACGCGAGCGTGCGTCGGGTGTGTTTGTGTCCGACGTGTGAAGGAACGGCGATGCAAAAGTGTATTAACTGTCTGGGCATCGGGTTGCTTTGAGGAGCGCTAGAGCGTTGAGGATGCGCGGAGAGAAAAATAGCCTCCTAGTAGTTTGTATTAAATAGCGTAGTTGTCTAGATTGATGCGTTTAGCGCGTTTCTATTGTTTTACGGCGGCGAGTGTGACTGCGTGCTTGGTGCGGTCGAAGAGTCGTCGCAAATCGGCTTCGGCTTCATCCGTCCACGCGCCCCAACGACCGATGTTTTGCTGTCGCTTCCACTTTTGTTCCTGAGCGACGCGCAAAGTATGCGCGTCTCCAACGCCCGATGTGAACAAAAACAACGTGTTTGGCGGCAAGCCGTCCCAAATGTCGCCAATTAAGGTGTCAAGTTTTTGGAGCGCTTGTGTTCGCGTCTTGTCGGCGACAATTTGCTCTTCTTCGCTCGGTTGTTCCTCTCGCGCGTGCGCGCGTTGCGCTTCGGCAGCCAGAACTTTGCTCAAGTCATGTAAATGGCCGAACACAGCTAATCCATTGCCATCTGACGGTGCGTTGACGGTGCTCAAGATGCAAGTTTTCACCTCGGCGTCGTTGTTTGCTTCAACGAGCTTTGCGCTTCCAGCGGGTAATCGACGACACAATGTCGGACTATCAATCATCACACATGAAACTTTTTGTGACGACAGCACATCGAACAAACCACCTCCTTCGGTCTCTACTTCCCCAAACGCCGGACCGTTGATGAACTTTAACAATGCGAGCTCCATCGTCGCGCGCGCATCCGCGACTGAGTCGTGCGAGCCTTCTTGGATTTTTCTTCCTAAAAATCTTTCCGTCAAATACCGAAGGGCGTTTCTATACGGTGCACCTCGCTTGTGAGGATACAACGCGCACGTATCAATGACATTGGCATGAATCATCTTCAATCGTTGTAGATCGTTCTCCAACGAATGACCGATTAAAATGGTCTCGCAAGGAATCATCTCCAAGAGCTCGCGCTGGACGTCTTGAATCGTCGTCGTCACGCCCTCCATCTGCTCTTTCGTAATTCCACTATGCTCGGTGTTGTAGTTTGTAATTGCCTTTGCCGGTTTTACTAATTTATCGTACACAATCTCACCGTCTTCCTTAACGATGGATACTCGCGTGAGCTCCAAGCCATCTTCGGTGTAGCACATTTCACAATCGAGCGCCAAGTACGGATAATAACCAGTCGCTCGTGCGATACCCTGCCCAGCAGGCTGCGTCGCAACGAAACCCTTCTCTAATTCTAACGACCCGTCGTCTTTCAGCGTCGGCAATGGGTACACCATGTCGCTCATGTCTTCCGCGGAGAGCGTAAAGTGCGCAGGCTTGAAAGCAAACGTACGTTTACACAAATCCTTAGCCTTGGTGCTCGCCTTAAACTTCTTCGCCTTTGCCGCCACCTCCGCAGACTGCTTCCCATGCACGGAATACATCAATGATTTACACAAAGTCATCCCCATAGATGTCGGATTGTCGCAAATCGTGCGTAAACCATCGCCGAGAGCTTTCTTCATTCGCCCGCACGTCGTCGCGCCGTCGTCGCACCATCGCTGATAATCCAACCCAGGCGCGAGAACAATCACCACGCGCTCAACCAAGGGCTTATTCCTCACAAACGCCCATCTTGGATTCACACATTCCTTCGCATCTTCCCTTATTAGCGTCCAAAGCGCCAATTCGTGTGCGTGCGAGAGCTTAAACGCGTGCGCGCTCTCTCGCTTCAGTTGCACCTCTGCGCGCGCGTCTGCACCGTAAATCGCCGCCCTCTCGGCGTTCCGTCTCGCGACTGCATCAATGAAAACATCATCACCACCACCTATCGCCCCCTCCTCCTCTCCACCATCACCCTCGCGCGCAGTCCCCATCGCGTCGTCCCCATCACCCGCCGTCCTCGCCACCGCGCCCCCATCATCACCGTCGTCATCGCCTCTCGCGCCCTCGCGCGGGCGTTTCCCGAGCACCGACGCGCGCGCGACGCCATCACCACCACCACCACCGTCGTCACCCATCGCCACACCCGCGCGCGCGCGACACTCGCGCCGCAATCCAACGCCAACCGCGCCATCGGGACGAGGTGCACACACAAAACGCCGTGCGAGGTCGATCGATGCCTCGATCGGTGAAACGCACATCCATCGACATACAAAGTCTTTCGACGAAACGCGGCGAAAGCGACGAAAGCA